>ERZ773229.60-NODE-60-length-122819-cov-41.427511_pt1 | contig 122819 bp, 134 predicted proteins | sample MGYA00580992_ERZ773229 | MGnify/ENA primary metagenome ERZ773229 (study PRJEB29015, sample SAMEA2737795) | human gut metagenome | biome: human gut; feature: human-associated habitat; material: faeces | place: China | collected 2012 ... | reverse complement strand
ATATTCGAATTAATTTATCTTTTTATTTAATGAGTACTTGACAGGTAGTAGTATCTTTCTACTCCTTTATCACACATTTGACATTAATCTAAATGTTCTAAATCTATATACCATATACCTTGCTTACCATTAATAGTTTTATCAATATTAATTTTATTAATATTTTCGAGTTTCCAAGCATAGCCTGTTCTTTTTTTATTACCATACACAGGTGAATTGAGTTTATTAATCATCTCATTAAAATTATTATCTATTTTTATGCAATCAACTATTTCAACTTCAGCAAGAATTTTTGCTGTAGGATAATCTAAATTATAATCCTTTACTCTTTCCATGGCATCTTTATCAAAACCCTTTCCCGCATGAATTAGAATTTTACCACGATAAGAATAATTCATATTTCTAAATTCATATATTTTTAATCCATTTACAACCAAGGAAGCCCAAGGCTGTTTTAAAGTAATAACTCTAATCTTCATTAAAACCTTTATATGAGTTAAATGCTAATAAAAACATTGACTTAATGATATCTGGATTATATTCAGATAATTGGTTTAATACAGTATTTTCACCATTTGTCTCAGTTGACAAACTTCTAATTACAATATCTAATTCTTCTGGTAATTTATCACATAATTGTTTGAAAGCATCTTCAACACCAGTTACTTCATAATAAAATTGATCAATGGATACTCTTCTTATTCTTTCATCAGTATTTCCATTTTTACTCCATACAATGTTTTGACTTCTAGTAGCTATTACTTCTACTAGATAACAAACATCATCTGGATCATCAGCTAATTTATTAATCATTTTATTAAAGACATTATTTGAAGAATCACTATTCATTGTATTATGTTTATTTTTCATTTCAACATATATTTTTTTACCGGTATTCGGATTTGTATATATTACATCAAAACCAGCTGTTGGAACTTCACAATTTTGAATATATTTAAACATATACTGATTAAAATAACCTATGGAATTTGAATTTGTTTTATCTATTTGTCTATTTATTTCATCATTGATTAAACTTTCAGGTGTTTTACCATATACCTTCATATCAAAAATTAATTTAATTGGATCAATGATATTACTATTAAAACTATTTAAGTCAACAGAATTCATAGTTCCAAAATAGTTTAATACTGTATCTTTAATATTTTTTTGGAAATCTTCTTCAGAAATAAAACTTATATTCCACATTATTTATCGCCTCCATTTAAAGCTTCCATAATAGATTCGCCTACACATTTTGCTAAATTTACTGGAACAGCATTACCAATTTGTTTATAAATGTCAGATACTTTTCCGGCAAATTCCCATTCATCAGGAAATGATTGAATTCTTGCATACTCTCTTGTAGTAAAAGGTCTACTTTCATCAGGATGACATCTATCTGTTTGTTTCATCATTGGTGAGCAAGTCAATGTTAAACAAGGTTCATCCCAAGATATTCTTCTTGCTATTCCTGTTCTTCCACCACCCATGAAATAACATGATTTCATATAATCCCTTGCTACATCATCGGGTAAATCCCTCCAATAACCCCCAGGAGGAACTAAATCAAATACCTTCTTTTTACTTTCAGGATATTTAGCTCCAGGAGAATATGGAACATCTTTTAATGCATCTCTTAATACCGGCTTGTAATCATGTGGTTTAGGATATTCAAATTTAACCTTACCTTTTAAATCATTTCTAATACCTATTATTACAACTCTCTGTCTTTTTTCTGCAACACCATAATCCCATGCATTTAACACTTTCCATTCAACTGAATAACCTAATTCTTCGAATACAGCAATCATTGTCTGAATAGTTCTACCTTTATCATGTGTTGTTAATCCTTTAACATTTTCAGCTAAAAACATTTTTGGCTTTAGTTGTCTTAAAAACTCAGCATAATAATAAAACATTGTTCCTCTCACATCGTCAAGTCCAAGTTTTTTACCAGCATAACTAAAAGATTGACAAGGATACCCACCAGATAAAAGATCCAATTCTCCTTCTTTCAATTTAAATTCTTTTAACAAATCGCGTTTTGATACTTCAACTATATCTTCTTCTATAACATTCCATTTTGGTCTATTTATTCTTAATGTTTCACATGCTTTAGCATCAAATTCAACAAGGCCAATTTCCTCGAAACCAGCTTTTTCTAATCCTAAAGCAAGTCCACCGGCACCAGCAAATAATTCTATACATGTTTTAGTTTTCTTTGATTTCACAATACCAGCACCTCCATCTATAATTGCTAATAAAATTATACCATAAAAATCATGTTTTTTACCCATTATTTATAATTATTTATTTTCTATTTCATAATTCAATTTCCACTCAAGATATTCTTCATCTGATATTTCTAGATTTTCTCTTTTATCTCTCATCTCTTTCCATTCTCTCATAGATTTTTGAACAATTTCATTATATTCCGTTTTCTCAAAACTATCTAAATCAAAACTTATCTCAAAATATGGAAATTCTTCTTCTAACCACATATGAAAAAAAACTACATCAATAGGATTATTAAAATCATATTTTTTTATTGCATTAACGCTAACTTCATATAAATCTGCAATATCTATTAATCTTTCTTTACTAGAACCTCTATCATTATTCTCATAATATCTAAAAGTCTTATGTGGATCATCACCTCCAAATCTAAAATATTCTGCAACATCATCTGCATCCATATGTCTCAATCTTCTCACATACTCTAAACGAGTTCCTTGAGATAAATTTTTTAATGTTGGTTTTATAAAATACATATTCATCATTCCTTTCTTTTTTATATTTTTTCTTCAAACAAAAAAAGTAGCCCTAACCTTATTGCTACTTCTTTTTCAAAATTTTTTATATTCTAGTATCACACTAGCTAACCCTTTTTTATGTATTATAATAATTGCTACATAACTACCAATTCCTTTTATTTCAACAAAAAAAGAACCTTTCGGTTCTTTAAGTATTTATTTTTATTGGAACGACTTCTCGCTCTATTTTTGGCTCGACTTTATGGCCGCTTGTGCCGCAGCAAGTCTAGCAATAGGTACTCTAAATGGTGAACAAGATACATAATCAAGTCCTATTCTATTACAGAATTCTATTGATGATGGTTCTCCACCATGTTCTCCACATATACCAAGTTTAATATTTGGTCTTGTCTTTCTACCTTTTTCTACAGCCATCTCTACTAATTGTCCTACACCTGCTTGATCTAATTTAGCGAATGGGTCAGATTCATAAATCTTATTTTGATAATAAGAATCTAAGAATTTTCCAGCATCGTCTCTTGAGAAGCCAAAAGTCATTTGTGTTAAATCATTTGTACCAAATGAGAAAAATTCTGCTTCTTTGGCAATAGCATCTGCTGTTAAGGCTGCTCTTGGTATTTCTATCATTGTACCAATATGATATTGCATATCACTATTCTTTTCTTTCTTAACAAGTTCTGCTGTTTCTACGACTATATCTTTAACAAATTTAAGTTCTTTTTCTTCTCCAACTAGTGGTATCATTATTTCTGGAACTATTTCTGTTCCTTCTTCTTCACTTACTTCAATAGCAGCCTCCATTAGTGCTCTAGTTTGCATTTTAGCTATTTCTGGATAAGTTACTGCTAAACGACATCCACGATGTCCCATCATTGGATTAAATTCATGTAAATCAGATATTTTTTCTTTTAATTTTTCTACAGAAACATTCATATCTTTAGCAAGTGCAATAATATCCTCTTCTTCTGTAGGTAAAAATTCATGTAATGGTGGATCTAAATAACGAACTGTCATTGGAAGGCCATTAAGTACTTTATACATAGCTTTAAAGTCACCCTTTTGGAATGGAATTAATTCGTTCAAAGCGTCTTCTCTATCCTCAACTGTTTCAGATAGAATCATCTTTCTAATCTTAGGTATTCTATCTTCTTCAAAGAACATATGCTCTGTACGACATAGTCCAATACCTTCTGCTCCAAGTTCAACAGCTTTCTTAGTATCTCTTGGATTATCAGCATTAGTTCTTACTTTAAGGCGTCTATTCTCGTCAGCCCAAGCCATAATTCTACCAAAGTTACCAGTAACAGAAGCCGGAACTGTTTTAATATCACCTTTATATATTTTACCAGTAGATCCATCTAATGATATATAGTCTCCTTCATGGAAAGTATAATTTCCTAAAGTAAATTCTTTCTTTTCTTCATTAATCTTTATTTCGCCACATCCAGATACACAGCAAGTACCCATTCCACGAGCAACAACAGCAGCGTGAGATGTCATTCCACCACGTACTGTTAGTACACCTTGGCTAGCAACCATTCCTTCAATATCTTCAGGAGTAGTTTCAAGTCTAACTAGAATAACTCTTTCTCCTCTTCCACCTTTTCCAGCGTTTTTAGCATCTTCTGCATTAAAATAAATTTTACCAGCTGCTGCTCCAGGTGATGCAGGTAGTGCAGAACCAATTACTTCTCCTTTTGCTAATTCATCTTTATCAAACATTGGATGTAATAATTGATCTAATGATTTAGCATCTATTCTTAAAATAGCTTCTTCAGGAGTAATCATTCCTTCATCTACTAGGTCACATGCTATATTAATAGCAGCTTGTGCTGTTCTTTTACCATTTCTTGTTTGTAAGAAATATAATTTACCTTCTTGAATAGTAAATTCCATATCTTGCATATCTTTATAGTGATTTTCTAGTTTTGTAGCAATTTTAATAAATTCTTCATAACATTCAGGTAAATCTTCAGCCAATTTAGTGATAGGTTGTGGAGTTCTAACGCCTGCTACTACGTCTTCACCTTGTGCATTTATTAAATATTCTCCATATATACCTTTTTCTCCAGTAGATGGATTTCTTGTAAATGCAACGCCTGTTCCAGATGTATCTCCCATATTACCAAATACCATTGCTTGAACATTAACGGCAGTTCCCCAATCTCCTGGTATATCATTCATACGACGATATACTATAGCTCTTGGATTATCCCAAGATCTAAATACTGCTTTAACTGCTCCCATTAATTGTTCACGTGCATCTTGTGGGAATTCTTCCCCATTCATATGATCACTATAAATTTTCTTAAATCTTTTAACAAGTTCTTTTAAATCATCAACATTAAGTTCAGTATCATAATGTACTCCTAATTCTTCTTTTAATTCATCAATAATCTTCTCAAAGAAAGATTTATTAACTTCCATAACAACATCAGAATACATTTGAATAAATCTTCTATATGAATCATAAGCAAATCTTGGATTATTTGTTTTTTTGGCAAATCCTTCAACTGCTTCATCATTAAGTCCTAGATTTAATATTGTATCCATCATACCAGGCATACTAGCTCTAGCACCAGAACGAACTGACACTAAAAGTGGATCTTCATTATCTCCAAACTTCTTTCCTTGGATTTTTTCTAATTCTCCAATTGCTTTAAATATTTCTTCTTCTATTTCTTTACTTATTTTTTTACCACAATTGTAGTATTCAGTACATGCTTCAGTAGTAACTGTGAATCCTTGAGGTATAGGTAATCCTAAATTAGTCATTTCGGCTAAGTTAGCACCTTTTCCACCAAGTAAGTTACGCATACTGGCATTACCTTCTTTAAAAGCATAAACATACTTCATATAAATATCATCCTTTCTTTTAATACTTTTATATCATATCAAAAATAAATATCATAATCAAGAAAAAACAGGTGTTTTTTTATTTTACAATTTTATTATTAAAAATAAAAAGAAGAATTCAATATAATTCATTTGTATTATACATTTTATTCTTCTTTTTATTCTTATTCTTATTCTTCTTCTTCTTTATCTAAAATTTCTATATTAATATTATTTATTTCTTCATTTAAAACATCTACGATAAGTTCAATATCTATACTTGTTTTTATAACTTCTTTAATTTCCAATGAATCAATATAGGAATATAACTTTTTTTGCTCTTCAAGGGTATTTAATTCATTATATAAATCATTAATACTTTTTGCTTCTACTGTGCATATAGGTAATATAATAATTAAAATAAATAGTATTCTCTTCATAACTTTCACCATTGGTTATTTATTCTAATTCAAATATATTATCTTGTCAATTTACATTTACTCATTTTTTGTGTCTAATTATTGTATTTTTTTTACACTTTGTAAAACGTAAAGAAAATAAGAGTAATTTCCTATTTCTTTTTTTTCATCATGTATTCATACATATTATTATTTTTTGTTATAAAGAATAAATTAACATCACCATTTTTAAGTACTATATGCATAATTGGTTTATTAATATTTTTCTTAACATCTAATAGTTCATCAAAAGATACTACATCATATACATCATATCCTCTAACATCTGGAATTGAATTAACACTTACTATATCTTTATCATATTTTTTTAATATTTTCTTTAGTATTTTTTGATATTGTCTATTATTAAAATCATTATTTTTTATACTGATAAATAAGTTAATTAGAACTATGATATCAATAATTATAAATATAATAGATATAATAAACATTATTTTATTACTATATTCATCATAGCTTATTTTTTCATATTCATTTTTTTCTTTAATATTTTTATCTATTATAGTAATATCGGTTGTTTTATTACCAAGAGGTATAATCATTTCAATAGACTTAGGAGTGTTTTCTAAATTTTCTATTTTTTCTATTCCATAGTCATTTAGTATATATAATCCTATCGTCAAATAACTTGAATATGGAGTATCTATTTTATATTCTTCTATAAATTCATTAACTATGTCATTATATAAATTATAATCTATTTTAACTGTTTCATTAATTTCAAAACTATCATATGCACTCTTAATAGTAATTCCTTTTAACATTATATCTTTATTAAATATACTTTTTTTACTTTTATTATCTTCTACTTTAACATTAGCTTTAATATAATAACTAGAAGTAACTTTATTTTTTTCTTTAATATTGAATTTATATCTGAAATTGCCATCTATATAATTAATAAGTTCTGTTACATATTGCATATCTTTATCTAAGTATATATTATCATAATAAGTATTATCTTTAAGATATACTCGATAATCCAAAGCTTTTTCTTCGTTATATTCAAGGTGATATACTGTTTTACCTTTAAGTGCTTGTTCCATAAATATAAAAGCTAAAAAAGTAATAAAAGCTATGAATAAAATATAAATATATGTTTTAGTTTTTTTCATTTCCAACTCCTCTATACTATAAACATTATATATTTTTTTTAGCTATATATCAATAATAATTATTTATTTTTTGAATTAATCAGTGTAAATTTTTAACGACTCTTCCGGAATTTAAAGTTTATTTTTCTCCCTACCATAAGAATAAATTCTTTCTTTTTTTTGCTAATTTAATTACTTGATTATTTATAGTTCCAATGTAGTACTTGTTATTTTAGTTAATTTATCATTTGCAATTAAACCCACTTGTTATCACCACCTAAATAATCATATAAATTAAATGTAAATTCAATCATTCCGCTATAATCGTTCTCATCATAACTATAATCTGTGTAGAATGTTAAAAATATAATAAATCTGTTTTTCAGATATCTAGTTATCTTTATATCCATTACTGGCTCAACTCCATTTAAATCTCTAACATTTAACCAAGTTTCACCACCAAAAATATAATCTTTAAAATCTATTGTTTCATTCATAGGTATTTCAAGTAGTTTCTCTAATTTACAATTCAAGTCAAAACCAAACGAATAATCATCTCCAGAAATATCAAAAGATAAAGTTTTAAATGATTCATGTGATACTTTTTTACCATTTTCATAACTACTTTGTTCTTGAGTTACTAAATTAATACTGACTTTTTCATTATTAACTTTTTCTAATTTTGCTAACTTAAACATTTATAATTTCACGTCCTTTATTTATATCTTAGCATAATAATTATTTTTTTTGAATACTTTGTTATATTTAATGTTTTAATAAATTTGTAACTATTCAGACTATGACATGCAAAAATAAAGAGGATTTATGTAAGATTGCTCTTTTAATTTGCAAATATCTTTTCCAATATAGTTATAAGCCATTATAAATCATCGTCCTTTATATTACAATTATTGCAACTTTATAATAAAATCAAGTGTTTTTAAGTGATTTTTTCATTCTGTGGAAAACTCAAAAAATAATGGTCTAAACAACCATTATTTCGAACATAAAAATATACTAATTGTGGATAACCAAATTATTTTAAGTCTGAATAGTTACATAAATTTTAATTTTTTTTAAAAAAATACTTCCATTTTAGTTTTTTTTGTGATATATTTAATTAGCAGTTTGTTATTGCATGTGTCTCCTTAGCTCAGTTGGTAGAGCAACTGACTCTTAATCAGTGGGTCTAGGGTTCGAATCCCTAAGGGGACACCATTTTATTTATAAAATTAACAAAATGTCTTGATATATCAATATTTATATGTTATAATCAAAAAGCAGTTGACAAAATGGGCTTGTAGCTCAGGTGGTTAGAGCGCACGCCTGATAAGCGTGAGGTCGTTGGTTCAAGTCCAATCAGGCCCACCATTTTGTATAAAAAGACAACTGGCCCGTTGGTGAAGTGGTTCAACACACATGCCTTTCACGCATGCATTCATGGGTTCAAATCCCGTACGGGTCACCAGATTGATTTAAACTTAAAACTTTAAAGTTTTAAGAACAATATACGCTAACAGTAATGTTAGTTTTTTTGTTTTATATAATAAAAAAAGAAGTCTTAAACTTCTTAATCGTTGTTTGCTTTTACTAACTCTACTGCTTTTTGGAAAGCTAAATCCATTTTCATAGCTTCTAGTGTACCTACTTCTTTTAGTATTTCTTCTTCAGTAACATTATATTGTTTAGCTATTTCTTTGATTTTTTCTTTTGCTTCTTTATCAGTTATTTTTATATTTTCTTTTTTAATTATCTCTCTTAATAAATAACGATATTGAATTCTTTTTTTAGCTTCATCTTTCATCTTTTCAATTAGTTCTTCTTCTGTAGAATTAGTATATTTTAAATATAATTCTTCAGAGATACCTTGTCTTTTCATTCTGTCCATAAATTCATGGTACATATGATGTGCTTCATCATCTATAAGTTCAGGTAATATCTCTATTTTCATATTATTAGCAGCTTTATCAAGACATGCATCTTCATAAGCATGTTCTAATTCATGTTCTTTTCTATGAGTAAGTTCTTCTTTAATATCTTTTTCTAAAGATTCTTTGTCAGTAATACCTTCCATATTTAAATCTTCAAAGAATTCTTTGTTTAATTCAGGTATTTTTCTTGCTTTAATTTCATTTACTTTAACTTTAAATATAACTTTTTGTCCTTTTAAGTCTTCTTGCATATAGTCTTCAGGGAAAGTTAATTCTATATCCTTTTCTTCACCTTTAGCCATACCTATTACAGCATCTTCAAATCCTGGTATAAATGTATTGCTTCCAATAGTTAGTGAGTAATTTTCACTAGTACCACCTTCAAAAGCCACTCCATCTTTGTATCCTGCAAAATCAATAATAGCAATATCTCCAGATTCTACATTTCCTTCTTTAACTACAACTTCAGCATATTCATTTAATAATTCTTTTATACTATTATCTACTTCTTCTCTTGTAACTTTTGCTTTTTCTTTTTTAACTTTTAAATTAGTATATTCCCCAAGTGTAACTTCTGGATCAGTAATAAAAGTAAATTTAACTTCTAAGGTATCACTATTGCATTTTATTAATTCTACTTTAGGTTCTATAATAGGAGTTATTTTATTTTCTCCTAGTAATCTTTTATATTCTTTATTTGTTGCTTCATCTGCTGCTTCTAAAACAATTTCTTGCTTTCCATATTTTTTTTCAAAAATATCTCTTGGAGCTTTACCTGGTCTAAAGCCATCAATATTAGCTTTCTTATTTAATTTTTCAAAAGCTTTATTTTGTAATTCAACCCATTCTTTTCCTTCTAACTTAAAATTAACTTCTTCTCTCATTTCTACTCCTTACATAATTTCTAATATTTTTACGCCATATTTACCATTAGGACTTTCTACCATACAAACATCTCCAACACGAGCATTTAAAATAGCTTGAGCTAAAGGGGATTCGTTAGATATTTTATCATTAGATGGATCTGCTTCTTTAGATCCTACTATACGATATTCTTCAATATCATCATCTTCAATGTATTGAATACGAACTGTTGCTCCAATTCCAACTTTATCTGTATCTCTATTTTCAATGATTTCAGCAGTTTCCAATATTTTTTCTAATTCTAGTATTCTACTTTCTATTTGAGCTTGTTCGTTTCTAGCTGCATCATAGTCAGCATTTTCAGATAGGTCTCCAAGACTTCTAGCGTCTTTTAGAGCCTTAATGATTTCAGGTCTTTTTACTTCCTTAAGTTCATTAAGTTCTTCTTCTATTTCTAAAAATCCTTCATTAGTTAAATATATTTTGTCTGTCATTTTTTCACCTCTTTTAACATTTTAACATTTTACTAGTTATTTTATATTTTGTCAAGTGGTTTTTACTCCTCGTTTCAATAACTAGTCTTATATCTTAACTCTAATCATATCACCCTGATAAACTTCTTCTTTAATTGGTAATTTAATTATGTCTTCAGGATGTCTACATACATCTATATTATTATCTTCTATATCTAGTATTTTTTCTATTTTATATGTAAGTGGTTTATATTTTGGAGACATAAATTCAATTGTATCTCCTACTTTAAAATAATTTTTAACACGAATTACGGCATAGCCATTACTATATTCTTCAATCACTCCCAAAAAGTCTTGATTACTTACTTCTGTTCTTCCTAAAAAATATTGTTCATCTTTTCCTGGAAATTTATCATAAAATTGTGCTTTATTATCTCTATTAGCTACCCTTGATAATATTTTCTTATAGTATTTCATTTTTTCTTCAGTAAGAACTCCGTTATAGTAGTCATCAATTAGATTTCTATAAGTATTGACTACTACCGCTATGTAATAACTACTTCTCATTCTTCCTTCTATTTTTAGACTAGTAATGCCTATATCTATCATATCAGTAATATAATCTATCATAGATAAATCTTTACAACACATTGTGAATTTAGTCTCATCTTTAATTAATTCGTAATTCTTATCATATAAATCAAAATCCCATCTACATATTTGAGCACACCCTCCTCGATTAGCATCTCTATTTGTAAAATAGTTAGATAAAACACATCTACCTGAGTATGAAGAGCACATTGCTCCGTGTATAAAACATTCTACTTCTATACCAGTCTTATCAATTATTTCTTTAATTTCTTCTCTGTTTAATTCTCTTCCTAGTACTACTCTCTCAACACCTAATTTTTTCCAATATAATACACTTAAATAATTTAGTGTTGAAGATTGAGTACTAATATGAATATTTAATTTAATATTATTATCATGAACTAATTTTATGACTAAAGGATCTGCTACGATAATAGCATCTACATTACATAAGGATAATTCTTTTAAATATTCTACTAATCCTATAGTATCTTCATTATGAAAAATAATATTCACAGTAACATACACTTTTTTACCTAGTGAATGAGCATAATCACATGCTTCTTTTATTTCTTTGATATTCAAATTCTTTGCATTAGCTCTAAGACTATAATTTATTCCTCCAAAATATACAGCATCAGCTCCATAAGATAGAGCTACACGTATTCTTTCTAGACTTCCAGCTGGGGCTAACAATTCTATTTTATTCATGTGCACCACCTTCGTTACTATTTTTAACCTTGTATATTGTTTTTTTATCTAAAAATCCAGTATATGTATCTTCTACCTTATCTTTATTAATAAATTTATTTACCATTTCATTAAATTCTTGTCTATCAATATTAAAACTATCTATAACAATATAATCAATAAAATCAAGTTTATCTAATTCATTAATTAAATTTATTATTTTATTACTATAAATTATAGTTCCAAAATTACTCTCTTTAATAGGATATTCATTATCTAAATAAAATACATCTTTTTTGTATGATTTATCTATATATTCAAAATAATTACTTAATAGATATCTTCTGGAATAGAATATTGGTACATATCCATATGCAGTTATAAATAATTTACTTTTAGTATTTAATTTAATATCTCTTATTTCTTCTTTGGTAATATCTGAAGATATATATGCATAATTTATTCCCATATCATTATAAAATTTATTAGAAAGGATGCTTAAATTTAAATGGTCTTGATATATAACTAGTGGTATATTTAGTTTTAGTTCTTGACTTAACATATATACACTATTATCGTAGTACATTATTTTATCAACTTTTAGTGTGGATGTCTTTTTTAAAACTTTGCGAAGTAATTCTATATCACTACTATGCATCATCTTGTTAATAAGTAATATTACTTCTTTATTTTTTATCTTATCAATAACTAATTCTAAATCTTTATAATCTACTTCAAAAGACTGATTAGTAGATAAATTTTTAATAGGAACTATAAATCCATCTATGTTATATGATGTAAGTTCATACATATGATCTAAACTACTAGGAGTTACTATTATTTTACTCATTATTATCCTCTTTTCTAACTGATATGGATATTTTATCTCCTACGGGAACATATTTGGTAACAAAATCAGGATTATTATCTAAAAATGAAATAAATTCTTTAATTTTTCTAACTAGTCCTCTTTGATTTTTAGTTTGTATTAATTCTTCATTCTCAACAAGTCCGTGAAAAGATAAATTATCGCAAACTATTATACCATACTTATCTAAGTTCTTACTAAATTTTTGAAGGAATTCTATATTATGTCCTTTGGAAGCATCTATAAATATTAAATCATATAAACCTGTTATTTCTACATCACTAGCATCTTTATTTATGATAGTAATTCTATCTGATAAAGACATAAGTGAGATATTATTAACAGCTTCATTATATCTATTTATATCTCTTTCTATAGTAGTTACTTTTATATTTTCATTAACTAGAGCCATTCTTATAGCTGAGTAGCCTACGGCACTACCTATTTCAAGTATTCTGGTAATATTATTTTCTTTAATTATTTTAAGTAAATATTCTAATCCATCACTTTGCATAATAGGAATCTTATCCATAATAGCTTTATTATAAATATTTTCTAACATATTTCCTCCTTATTATAATAGAGGTTACTAAGTAACCCCTAAACACACCAGTTATTCTCTCTTTTTAACTTCTCAATTGTATTATAATGTTCTGTTTCATTCTTACTTAAATATGTCTTGCCATTGCAATCTGCTACAAAGTAATAATAATTATGAACTCTATGCTTAATTGTACTTTTAATAGAATCGTTTCCAGGATTAGATATAGGTCCTACTGGTAAACCCGTAAATGAACTACATCTTGTATTATAAGCATAATCACAAGTATATAAATTAGCATTTCCATTTAGGGATATTTTGAAGTCATCTATTTTTAAATAGTAATAAGTTGTTACATCACTTCCTAGTGTCCATCCTGATTTAATTCTATTGTAAAATACGCCTGCTACGCTAGCTCTATCATCAGACCTTGCTCCTTCTAACTCTACTATTGAAGCTAGTGTTAGTAGTTGATGAATAGAATATTCACTGTTTTGTAATTCTTCTTTATATTTAGTTAACTGTTTGTCCATTTCATCTAACATTGTTTCTATTATTGTTTTAACAGAAACATCTTTATTTGAGAATGTATATGTATTAGGAAATAAATACCCTTCAAGTGGATAATATATTTTATCATTAAGTATATCATTTTCTAAAAACCAATATTTATCTATTAAACCTTTAGCATATTCTTTATCAGTAAAAACATTCATAATATCTTCATAACTATTATTAGTATTTTCACTTATTAACTTAGCTATTTTTCTTACATTAAGTCCTTCTTTAAATGTTATTGTTATTTGATCTATATTATAAGAATTACCTTCTTCTAATACATTAACTATTTCACTTAATTTCATATTTCTATCAAGTTCATAAACAGAGGCTTTTAAATTAGAAATATTATTTATTTTAACATATACTTTAAATATAAAAGTACTTCTTATTAATTTATTTTCATATAGGGTATTTCCTATTTGAGCCATACTACCACTTTTTATTTCAACGATAACTTTATCACTTTCTCTAGACATAGGTGAAATCATATGATTATAATAGAAAGCCACAGAAAAAATAGCTACTAATAGTGTTATTAGAACTATAATAAAAATTTTATACTTCTTCATAAAAACTATCCATTATCCTTATTATTTTCTTCTTGAATAGATTCTAAAATTGTTTCAATAATTTTCCATTCTTTTTCACTCTTAATAGGCAATAATTCTGAATTATCAGCATTAGGGTCATATATTGAAGCAAATACTCTTATATTACCTTTATTATCTTTAGTATTATCTGTATATACAATATAATTCTTTTTAGTTTCTTCTGATTCAAAAGTAAATAAAACTTCACATTGTATTTCATTACCATCTTTATCAATTACATTAAATTTATTATTTTTTTCCATTATTTCACCTTTCTATCTAAATAACTTTGTAATATTATAACTGAAGCCATTCCATCAACTTTTTTCTTTCTTTTTTTTCTTGACATAGATGCTTGTATTAAAACATTATTTGATATAACAGAAGTTAATCTCTCGTCTTCCATAATAACTTCTATGCCTAATTCTTTTTCTAATTTATTTTTAAATTCTAATGTAATACTTGCTCTTTGTCCTAATGTATTATTCATATTTTTAGGTAGTCCTAAAACTATTTTTGTTATATTTTCTTTTTTTATTATATCTTTTAATTTAGGAATCAATGTATCATATTCACTATCATTAAAAAATATAGTAGTATAAACAGAGGCTATTGTATTAGTATTATCACTAATAGATATTCCTAATGTTTTGCTTCCTAAATCAAGTCCTAAATACTTATCAATAATAATCACTTCCTACCTAAGACAATTTTATCAAAATATAAAATATTTGTCTATATATTTGCTTATTTTTCTCAACCATTTTTAAATAGTGTAATACTAATATAATTGTTTTAAAGAATTAAATATTTAAAAACAAGGATGAACAAATTTAAGTATCCTTGTTTTTATTTTGAATAATTTATTTTTTAACTGGTACAAAATGTTTGTTTAAAAATCCATCTATTTTTCTTATATCAAAGTACCATAATAAACAGAATGTAATTGATCCCACAAAGTTTACTATTAAGTCTTCCATGGTGTCTATAAGACCAATATCTAAATAACCACCTTCTATTTTGTATAGTTCTTTATCATTTTTATCATAAAGTATTGTGTATTCTATATTATCTATAACTTTTGTTATATGTCCGTCATTAAATTCAACAGAAGATACTTTATCTGTAATAAAATCTTTTTGCATATCTGAATTAAGGACTCTATCACAAGCAAACTCAATAAATTCCCAAAGAACCCCTATAGTCATAGAAAAACAGAAGGCAAATACTGTAATATATAATGGTGATAGTTTAATATTACTACTATTATCATTTAAGATATTAACTAAGGATAAACCCACTCCTGCTGCTAAAAAGCCATTTAATGTATGAAGCATAGTATCCCAATATGGAATAATACCATAAAAATTATTAATTTCTCCTAGTATTTCTGATGCAAAAATAAATACAAAGATAATTATTTCTAATGTACTAGGTAATTTTATTTTAAATTTATCTTGGACAAATATGGGTATAAATAAACTAACTAAGGCCCAAAAGCAAAGAAATGCATTATGTAAATCTCCTCTTATTAATTGTAAAATCATACATATAATAATTAAAAGTCTAATTATTCCATACACAATTAATGAACTCTTTTCCCCTTTTTGGGCTTCTTTTATCATATTCTTGTAATTATATTTGAATTTTGACATAAACTCACTCCTATATTTTTCTAACTAAAGTTATTCCCTCACTAAATTTGCATGGTTTAGAACATGTATATCCAAATGTACATCTAGCTCCTTTAGAATATGAATTAAATTCTTCATACAATGAAATGTTTGTTTCTTTTAGAGCATTAATGTATTTAGTTAAAACTTCTTTGGTCTGCATCATTATTTCTAACTGAGCGTTAGTACATAATCTTTCACTACATTTAAGTAAAAAATTATCATAAGTACCCATTTCACATATTATAACATTTTTTCCTTGTGGTAATAGTGAATCTACACTTTCCATATCTTTATTCCATTCATGTACTAAATTTTCATCATCCATTATTATTGGTGGTACAAAATAACCTTCATTACTAAATTCTATTTTATAATTAATAGTTCTATGCCTCTGAGCTTGTGCAAATGATGCTAAAGAACCAATATATTTAGTAGAATATACCCATGAATAATATTCGTTACATTCTTTTAAATTAGTTCCAAATAATGATAAACTTCTATTCTTTATATTTCCTTGTAATCTTTCTTCTAATAATCCTAGTTTATCTAGTAAAGAAATAAACTCTTTCATACTTTTTGCTAATTTTAAACTATTTTCACTTTGAGCTTGACTAATATATTTTTTCATAACAGACACTATAAAGTTAAGCTGTCTTATACTAGTGGTATAAATCATTTCAGTTGGATAGAAGACAGATATAAAGTATCTAGCATTTTCACGAGCTAATTTAGTAATATGTTTATCTTCAAAAGTTGGATATCTTTTTTTTATTTTTCCTTCTAGTATATTAGTCCATTTATTATATAATTCTATTTCTTTATTACTCATTCCATCAATAGCTTCTGTATATCTTAGCGACTTTTCACTTGTTGTATATTGATGCTCATTGTTTAGTACCATTGCCAATATTTTAGGTATATTTTTAATATTTAAAGTAACATTAACATGATCATATACACTATGATGTCCATTATTTAGAGTTGTTTCAATTCTATTTAAAGTCTTGTCTTCACTTTCTTTTTCTAAACTACTAAAACCATTCTTAGAATAACAAACTCCTGCTATTTGTCCACATAATTTAAGAGAGGAATCCATATTGAATGTGCCATCTGAATTTCTATATGTATTTGGTAAAATACTTATTTCCATATATTAAAACCTACTTTCTATAATATTTATTCTTATTCTTTCCTTATATAAATATTAACAAATATATCAAATATTGTCAATTAAAGGAAGGATATATCTTTGTATAAATATAGTAAAAAAGTTATAAATTATCAAAACTTTTATTTATGTTTTTAGAAATTTATAACTTTTATTTTATATACTATAACTCAAATTGAGAATTATATAATGAAGCATAGAATCCATTCATTTTTAGTAATTCATCATGTTTTCCTTGTTCTACTATATTTCCATCTTTCATAACAAGTATTATATCAGCATTTTTAATCGTAGATAGTCTGTGTGCTATTATGAATGATGTTTTTCCTTTTGTTAATTTATCCATAGCTTTTTGTACTAACTCTTCTGTTCTAGTATCTACATTAGATGTAGCTTCATCTAGTATTAAAAATGGGGCATTTTCTATCATACCACGTGCAATAGTAAGTAATTGCTTTTGTCCTTGGCTTACTGATTCTCCACCATCTATTTTAGCATCTAATTCTCCGGATAAAGTTTTAATAAAGTGACTAACACCTACAACATCACAACATTTCATAATATCTTCATTACTTATATTTTCTTTATTAAATTTAATATTATCACGAATAGTACCCTCAAATAACCATGTATCTTGTAATACCATTACAAATAAATCATGAATATTTTCTCTTGTTAATTCTTTCGTAGATACGCCATCTATCAAGATATCTCCATCATTAATGTCATAGAACTTCATTAATAAGTTAACCATAGTTGTTTTACCAGCACCTGTTGGACCAACAATAGCAACCTTTTGACCCGGCTTAATTATGGCATTAAAGTCTTTTATAATAGTTCTATTTTTATCATATCCAAACTTAACATGTTTAAATTCTATTTCACCTTTAACAGTTTTTTTATCTAATTTATTAGTTATATGGCTTTCATCTGGCATCTCCGTTTCTTCTAAAAATTCAAATACACGTTCCCCTGCTGCTGCCATAGATTGAAGTTGTGTCATTGCTTGAGCTATTCTAGTTAATGGATTAGTAAATAATCTAACATATATCATAAAGGCTACGATAATGCCAAAAGTAATAATATTTTTACTTACTAATACAGCTCCAACAACACATACAGCTACATAACTAAAGTTTCCAACAAATCCCATTAATGGTTGCATAATGCCTGATAAGAATTGACTCTTTTTATTACAAACATATAAGTTTTTATTTAACTTATCAAACTCTTTCATAGCTTCTATATCGCCATTATACGCCTTAACAACATTATAACCAGAATACACTTCTTCTATATGAGCATTTAAGTTACCAAGTTCAACTTGTCTTTGCATAAAATACTTTTGACTCTTAGATAGTATTATAAACATAAACATAAAACCAAATAAACTAGATATAATAGCGGTTAAAGCCATTTGCCAGTTAGTAACAAACATCATTATAATACTACCAATAAATAGTGTTATAGAACTAACTAATGAAGCAATCGTATTATTCATAGTTTGAGCAACAGTGTCTATATCATTAGTAACACGGGATAATACATCACCAGTCTCATGACTATCAAAATATCTTAAAGGTAATTTATTAATCTTCTTACTAATATCTCTTCTTAATTTATAGGCATATTTATTAGCAATAATTGTCGTTAAAATGGATTCTATATAAATAAATATAGCACTTAATATATATATTATAGATAATACCAAAGCCATACTTTTAATTTTAGCTATATCCATTTTAGGTTTAATAATAGAATAAATACTATCGGGCAAATTATCTAATTGCAATAGAATATCATCTAATTCTTTACCACTATTCTTTAGATTTTCCATTAATGACTGTAGAGCCATTTTATCTTCTATGGTAATGTCATCACTAGTCATAATATCTTTAATGATATTCTCACTAATATTAGGGGTAATACCTAAAGTTATTTCATCAGTTAAGTCCGATAATTTATTTGGAGCTACTAATGCTAATATAGCACTTAAGGTAGCCATACCTAAAGCAAATATTAAAACATATTTCCATTTACCTAAATTATTAAATGTTTTAATTAAAGTTCCTTTAAAGTCTTTAGACTTTTCCATTTTTCCATTTCCATGAGGACCCATTCTAGGCATTTTCTAACTCCTCCTTTGAAAGTTGCGATAAAGCAATTTCCTTATATATCTTACAACTTTTTAATAATTCTTTATGTGTACCTATTCCAACACATTCTCCTTCATTTAACACAACTATTTTATCAGCATTAATAATTGTTCCTATTCTTTGAGCTACGATTATGGATGTAGCATCTTTAGTATATTCTTTTAGTGTGTGACGAAGTGTAGCATCTGTTTTAAAGTCTAAGGCAGAAAAACTATCGTCAAAAATATATATTTCAGGGTCTCTTGCTATAGCTCTAGCTATAGATAATCTTTGTTTTTGACCACCAGATACATTTGTACCTCCTTGTGCTATATGGGCTTCACATTCTCCATCCATATCCTTAACAAAAGAACTAGCTTGGGCAACATCAAGAGCTTCTTTTATTTTACCTAATGTAGGTTTAGTACCATTTACAGAGCCATATCCAACATTGGATTTAACACTACCTGTAAACATAACAGCTTTTTGTGGTACATAACCTATTTTGTTATGTAATTCTTTTATTTTGTAATCCTTAATATTAATACCATCTATTAATACTTCACCTTCTGTGGCATCGTAGAATCTTGGTATTAGGTTAATTAATGTTGACTTACCACTTCCGGTCGAACCAATGAAAGCAACTGTCTCACCCTTATTAACTTTAAAACTAATATTTTTAAGAACATACTCAGAAGCATCTGGATACTTGAAAGATACATTCTTAAATTCTACTGTTCCTACCTCTAAGGCTTCATTACCATCAAGAGTACCATCTTTTAAAGATAATTCTTCATCTAATACTTCATTTATTCTTTTAGCAGATACACTGGCACGTGGTAATATCATAAATATCATGGCAAGCATTAAGAATGACATAATAACTTGCATACCATAACTAGAGAATACAACCATATTAGAAAATAAAGTTATTTTATCTACCATGTGAGCTGCTTCAATTAAATAAGCTCCAATAAAGTATATACCTAAAGTTAAGAAATGCATAACTATATTCATAATTGGATCTAATATAGCAAAACATTTTTGATTAAATAATTGCATATTAGTTAAATCATTATTAACTTTATCAAACTTATTTTCTTGATACTCTTCAGCGTTAAACGCTCTAACTACCCTAATACCAGTAACATTCTCTCTTGTTACACCGTTAACTTTATCTATTAATTTTTGTACTTTCTCAAAACGTGGATATACGATTTTTAGAAGTATTCCAATAGTTACTAATAGAATTACAACACCTGATAAAACAATTAAACTCCATTCAACATTTTTATTAATTATCTTGGTAATGGCCCATACACACATAACTGGGGACTTAATAATCATCTGCATACCCATAGCCACCAACATTTCTAACTGTGTAACATCATTTGTTGTTCTAGTAATTAAGCTACTAATTTCAAACTTTTTAATTTCTGTCATACCAAAGTCTTCAACTTTCTTAAATATACGTCTACGTAGATTCATAGAAAAATCAGCTGATATAAAAGAAGTAATATATCCGACAATAACTGCACTTCCTAAAGAGCCAAAAGCACATAATAACATATAGCCACCCTGTACTAATATATCTTTTATAATATAGCCTTCCGATTGAAGTATCCTTGTAATTTCACTCATATAGTCAGGTAATTTTAAGTCTAACCATACTTGAAATACTATTAATATAGCCACCACAAAAATTAGACCCCAATCTTTTTTATTAAATTGTTTAAATATTTTTGTCATTTTCTCACCTCTATAATTATATTATTTTTAATGTATAATCATACATTTTCTTTAATAAATATTCTAATTTCTTAATCTCTTCTTTACTTAAAACTTCTTTAAGATCATAAAAATTATCTAACTCTCTTCTTATATTTTCCCCAATTTCTAAAGCTTTAATCGTAGGTTTTATACTTCTATATCTTGAATCATTCAAAGACTTTTCTCTATATATAAAGCCAGCCTTTTCTAACCTATCTAATGTTCCAGATACAACAGGATTACTCTTCTTAAACATATTTTCTATATCCCTTTGATATATATCTTTATCTATATTTCTATATAAAAAAGCCAATATATCACTTTGAAATCCAGTAATACCATATTTACTAAATAAAGCGTTCTTCTTCTTACCTATTTCTGTGGTAATACATTTAAGTAGTATACATATATTCTTATCATCAATCATATTCCACTTCCTTACACATTATGCATTATATAACACGTTATATATCTTGTCAACGCTTTTTCATCAAAAAAAATTCCATTATTGGAATTCTTTTATTTGTTATCCTGTTCCATTGGCTACCATCATACCGGTTACGCCTTTTCCATCTGTTCCTGCTTCCACGAATAATGTTGAAGCAAAAGTTCTTCCTGAATCAAGTTCAGTTTGATTTTCATTAATTTCATCTACCCACATTACAATGTAATACGTTACAAAGCTAGGATCTGTAATAGAGGTAGAAGCCTCTAATACTTTATTTAATGGTGTTAAGACAATTGAATTAATTTCTTCTTCTGTTTTCCCTTCAATATTGTCTAAATGTGTTTTTCCCATAACTTCATTAAAGTCACTATCTAAGACTTTAAAATATAAATAAGTAAAATTATTTATGTTAGGTTTTAAAGTAAAATATAGAGGTACGGGATTATCTAAACTGTTATTAATAACAGTAAATTTATATACACTACATATTTCATAACCGTTGTCATCTATGCAATATTTATTTTTATCTATTTCTCCAGATTCATTTCTATACTTGCTTGCAATATCAACATATTCTTCTGCCGATGGAATAACTCTTCCTTTGATTAGTGATAAGTCTTCTACAAGGCTAATATCCAAAGTTGCTGAACTTAGATTAACAGCGTTGTTTTCACTACTTATTAAGGCAGAAAACCAAGCAAATGTAGCTCCCGATATTATTAATATGACCATAGCTACAATAACTATAAATATTAAAGCAGTCTTTTTGTTATTCATATTATCACCTATATTAATATAATAACAGAAAACGAGCTCTTTTTCAATATCTAATAATGGAAAAATATATTGTAACGAATAGAAAAATGCCAAAAGAAAAAGTACTTTTCGTACTTTTCTAATTATTATCCTATATCAAATTTACCAGTTAATTGGTTACCTGCACCCATACCAACGGCACTAAAGATAAATTGACCTTTATAGCTAGCACCCATCATTGATGATTGGCTTTCAGTAGTGTCATTTAACCATACTAGGACATAAAGTTCAGCAGTATTAGCTCCTGTAGTTGCTCCAACGGTTAATGTTGCTGGATTCATAATAAGTTTTTCACTTCCACTAACTGTGTTTGGTAGAGCAAGTGCTTTACTTAAATCATGGGTATAAGTATATTTTCCGTCAGCATAACTTATAATTTGAGCTTTTAAGTCACCATTAGCTGTCATGGTAGTTCCTGTTTCTGTTGGTGTTGTTTCCATTGTAGTTACTGAGCCATCTAATTCAATAGCATCACTACCATTGTTAGTTACTGTTATTTTATATAATGAGCAAACTAAGTAACCACTTGAATCAACGCATTTATCTGTTGCTTCATTTAAGGCATAATTCATATTATTTGTTTCATTTTCTAGACCTTCTCTAAGCACTTCATTAGGAACAAATGGAATTATTTTCTTACTAGCATTTTCAGCAGTAGGGAAAACTCTTTCTACGGTTAGCTTTGCATCAAATTGGTATGCAGTTAAATTAACATCATTTTCACCACTGCCTACTGAAGCTGAGAACCATGCAAATGTAGCACCAATAATGGCAACGATTAAGGTAGCAACACTAACTACTCCTAAAAATATACCTCTTCCTTTACTGTTTTCCATTATCTTTCTTATCCTCCTTTACTATAACAATAATATCAAAATATTATCTTTTTTGCAATATTTTTTATTATATTTTTGAAATATTTTTAAAAATAAAAGAAGGAAGTTAATTCCTACTTTGTTATGGACTTACTTGTGTTACTACCGCACCAGTCATGTAGTTTGAACCATCTGATGATGTTACTTTTAGTGTACCAGTATAAGTAGCACCTGAATCATTAGGAGTTTGATCTCCACCAGTTTCATTAACATATAAAACTAATGAATATTTTGCAGTCGATGGAGTTTCTTCACTACCTGCTGGAAGAGTAACATTAAATATATTTTTTGCTCTAGCACCTTCGGTATCGTTAACTGCTGGAACAGCACCACATGCAACAGTTACTGTATCTATACTATTTTCATCTTCATATATACAGTAATATAGATTTGTAAAACCATTTGTAGTTGACTCCAAGCTGGCATATACTGTTTGTGGAATAGATGCAGTATTTTTTAGTGTAAACACATAAGTGCTACATAAATTATATACAGTTGGATTTTCTGATCCTTCTTCTGTCTTTGAGATACCAGCACATTTTGCAGTTGCTCCAGTTCCTGCTTGAACAAAAGATTTTTTCATTACTTCTTCAGATACAGGTATCATATTATTTTTTATACCACTTACATCTTCATCTAGTTTTAATGTTCCACTAACATTAGCACCAGCAGCTTGTACAGCATTTGCATTACCACTAGCACTTGCAACGAAGTATGCAAATGTAGCACCAATAATAGCGACAATTAATGTAGCAACGCCTACTACTCCTAAAAAGATTCCTTTACTTTTATTTTCTTCCATTTTTCATATCCTCCTTTACTATAATAATGATATCAAAATATTTTTATTTTTGCAATAGAAAAGAAAAAAAAGATACACTTTTGTGTATCTTAACATTATTATGCTTTTGCTGTAAGAGCACCAGTCATGTAGTTTGAACCATCACCAGATGTAATACTTATAGTTCCAGCAAATGTTTTACCAGAATCAGTTGGTGTTTGATCTTCAGTAGTTTCGTTGATATACATTACTAAAGTATAAGTATGTGTACCAGTTGTAGCTGGAATAAGTTCACTAAATATATTTTTGTCTGTACTTTTTTCAGCTGGCATATTTCTACAAGCAACTTTTTCTGTGTCAGTTGTACCTGCTTCACCTTCAAATATACAATATTTTAGGTTTGCAAATGTATTGGTATTAGCAGTTAATGATGCATATATTGTTTGAGCAATAGATGCTGAGTTACTTACTGTAAATTGATATATACTACATAGGTTATATACTGTATTACCACCGGCTGCAGAGTAACCTTCACATCTTCCAGTTCCAGTTCCTGTTGCTGCCTCTGTTCTTTTATATGATGTTTTCATTAGTGTTTCTGTTACTGGTATCATATTTTGTCTATAGTCAACTGTTTCTGTTAAAGTTAAAGTACCAGCAACGTTAGCAGCACCAGCTTGTGCAGCGTTTTCATTACCATTAGCACTTGCAACGAAGTATGCGAATGTAGCACCAATAATAGACACTATTAATGTAGCAACACTAAGTACACCTAAAAATATACCTCTACTTTTATTGTTATCCATCTTTTTTCATATCCTCCTTTACTATATTAATGATAGCAAAAAATTTACTTATTTGCAACATATTTTTTTCTTTTTTTAGGAAAAATATCTACATTTTTTTATTAAAGAAAGAAGTAGTAATTGCTTACTACTTTAAAATAATGATAGTTGACTAGTTTCTGGCATGTCTTCAAATACTCCCATCATTTTCATTTTTTCAATTAAAGTACTAGATACTTTACATCTATTTTGAAAATCTTCTATAGAAATAAAATCATGTTTTTTAGCTTCATTTTGAATGTTTTGAGCAACTACTCCACCTAGTCCATCTACGGCTCTGAATGGACACAATAATGTTTTATCATCTAATATTGTAAAGTTCTTAGCATCACTCTTTCTAATATCAATGGTTTTGAAGACAAAACCTCTTGCTGTTGCTTCTAAGGCTAATTTCAAAGTTTCTAAAATACTTGCTTCTTTATTAGTAGCATCATAATTTTTTTCCATTATTTCTAACATTCTATTTTTAATAGCATCATATCCTTTTACCATTACATCAAGATCAAAATCTTCAAATCTAGTAGAAAAATATGTTGCATAGTATATTATTGAATAATGTACTTTAAAATATGCTATTCTAAATGCGCTTATAACATATGCTGCTGCATGTGCTTTGGGAAACATATACTTTATCTTTGCACAAGAATCAATAAACCATTCTTCTATTCCAGCTTTTTTCATAGTTTCAACATGTCCTGCCCAAGTCTCTGGATCTTTGCTTGCTTTTCCTTTTCTAACAAATTCCATTATTTTAAATGCTTTAATTGGTTCTAATCCTTTATACATTAAATAAACCATTATATCATCACGACATCCTATTACATCTTTAAATGGTACTATGTTATTCTTTATAAGTTCTTGAGCATTACCTAGCCATACATCAGTTCCGTGGGATAACCCAGATATTTTTATAAGTTCAGCAAATGTTTTAGGTTTAGTATCTACTAACATTGATATAGTAAATGGTGTTCCAAATTCAGGAACTCCTAATGTACCTGTTTCATTCATTATTTGTTCTTTTGTAACACCTAAAGGCTCTGGTGATAAAAATATTGCCATTGTTTTTTTATCATCAAGTGGGACATTTCTAACATCCCATCCTACTAAATCTTGTATCATTCTAAGTTGTGTCGGATCTGTATGACCTAATATATCCAATTTAAGAACATCTTGGTCAATAGCATGATAATCAAAATGAGTTGTTCTCCAAGCACTAGTGTTGTCATCGGCTGGATATTGGAAAGGGGTAAAATCAAATACATCCATATATCCTGGAATTACAACTATTCCTCCTGGATGTTGTCCTGTTGTTCTCTTAACTCCTGTACATCCAACAGCAAGTCTTTCTAATTCACATCTTCTTTTATTGGTTATTCCTTTGTCTTCAAAATAGCCATGAACATAACCTAAGGCTGTTTTTTCTGCTACTGTACCTATGGTACCTGCACGATATACATTATCAACACCAAACAATACTTTGGTGTATTCATGAGCTGCTGCTTGATTTAAATCAGAAAAGTTTAAATCTATATCTGGAACTTTATCAGCATTAAATCCTAGAAATGTAGCAAATGGCATATCTTGTCCATCTTTAATCATTTTTTCACCACATTTTGGGCAATATTTATCTGGCAAATCAAATCCTGTACTATATACTTTACCAAGTGGATTTCCATCTTCATCATTAAATATACTATGTTTACATTTACCACATCTATAGTGAGCTGCTAGTGAATTAACCTCAGTTATTCCCATCATTGTTGCTACAAATGAACTTCCTACACTACCTCTTGAACCTACTAAGAAGCCATCATCATTACTCTTCTTTACTAATTTTTGAGCAATTAAATATATAACATCAAACCCCCCACCAATGATACCACCTAAACTTTTCTTAACTTTTTTCTTTAACTCTTCATCACTAAGTCCTTCTGTATCATCTTTTTTAATTCTATTAAAAACTTGTTCTTTAATGAATTCATCCCCTTTATTTATAGATTCATGTAGTATTGCAAAAGCTTTTTCTTTTGTATAGTTATTTTCTTCTTCTAAGTTTTTAATAATGATATTCAATACTATATCTCCATATAATTCTTTAGCAATTCTTTCTTCTATATCAAATGGTAGGGGATCCCCATACCATTCTTGGGCTTTGGTGTATACTAGGTTAGTAACTGTCATAACAGAATTTTCTATTTTTGGGGAAAAAGGTACTCCACCAGTTTCAATAATAACTTCTATTATATCTATCATATTGGCAATCTTATTTGGATTTTCAATTACTATTTTATGAGCTATCTCATCTCCTAGAAATTCAAAATCACTCATCATTTCATCAGTTGTTCTTAAATGTTGTGATGGAATATTAGTAATATTGTTTTTAGCAAGTGGGTGTCTTCCTCCACCTGGTACTTTCTGATTGATAATAATTTCACGATATATTTTATCACTTCTAAGAATATGATGAACATCTCCTGTAGCTACGATTAATTTTCCAGCCATGTTTGTTGTTTCTACTATTTTTTTGATATGATTAGATAATTCATATTTATTTGCAAAATCTTTTGTTTGAAGTAAATGATCATATACTTCTAGAGGTTGTACTTCTACATAATCATAGAAATTAATAACATTGATTAATTCTTCTTCACTCTTAGTTCTAGCAGCATCAAAAACTTCACAATTATAGCATCCACTACCAACCAAAAGTCCTTCTCTTTTATCTTTTAGTTCACTTCTTGGTATTCTTGGTGTTTTATATAAATATTTGGTATTAGCTAAACTAATAATTTTAAATAGATTTTTTAAACCCGTTTTATTCTTAACAAGTAAATTGATGTGATAACATCTACCAAACTTATATATGTCTTCTTGACTTACCAGACTATTTAATTCATTAATATTATGAATATTTTGTTTATCTACTTTTCTTAACATTTTATCTAAGACATAAGCCGTTCCTTTAGCATCATAATCGGCTCTATGATGAGCAGTTTCATCAAAAGGAACATCATATCTTTTAACTAATGCTGATAAACTATGTCTTGCTTGGTTGGCATCTATAGCTCTACTCAATTCCAGTGTATCAATTACACAATTAGTAAATTCTCCTAATTTATATTTTTGATAACACATTTCAATAAATGAAGTATCAAATTTAGCATTATGAGCAACCATTGGGTAATCTTTAAACCATGCTATAAATCTTTTAATAGCATTTTCTTCATTATCTTTATCTTCTAACATTTCATCCGTTATATTAGTTACTTCAATAATTTTTGAATGTAATTTTTTACCTGGATTAATTAATTCATTATAAGTATCAATTATTTCTCCATCTTTAATAAGTACTGCACCTATTTCAATAATAGAGTCTTCTCCACCGGCATTAAATCCTGTTGTTTCAAGGTCGAATACACAATAAGTTGAACTTAATAAATCAGCATCTATTGGTCTTTTGCATATATTTATCTCATCATCTACCATGGTAAGTTCTGTTCCATATATAACTTTAAACTTATCATCATCTTCTTTACCTTTATTGTAGTCAGTTGCAAAATGATAAGCATCTGGAAAACTTTGACAACCATTATGATCAGTAATGGCAATAGCTTTATGGCCAAAGGCAATGGCTTGTTTCAATATTTTTTTACAATCTGCTACCCCGTCCATTTGACTCATCATTGTATGGGTATGTAGTTCTATTCTTTTCTCTTCATAATTGTCACTAACAACTTCTAATGTTTTTCCTTCTGTTTCAGTAACATCTTTGTATTTGGTTATAAACACAAGTTCATTAGCATATTTATCCATCTCTACTTTACCATAGAAATTATACCATTTATTTTCTTTAATTAGTCCTTTAATTAGTTCATACTCTTTATCATCCTTAGTAAACATTTTAACAAATATGCTGTCAGTATAATCCGTTACTTTTAATGTAATAATTTTGTATCCTGATTTAGATTCAAAAAATTCACTTCCAAATACCATACCTATAATATTAATATTATCTACTTCATACATTATATCTTTAATTTCTGTTACTTCACTTGATTTCTTTGCTCTATATGTACTTTTGGTTACTTCTTCTTTTTTACTAGAAGCAGTATTCATATTATAACTAGGTGTATATTCTACTACCTTCTCATTTTCTATTTGATTTATTAAGTCTTTATTCCCATCTAAGGATAAATTAATATCTATATCTATATCTTTAAATCCATAACATTTAAGTTTATTTATAATATCATTCTTAATAGTAATTAAACTAGTACATTCTACTTTATTATAAGCATCTATTCTTAGTGTTTTATCTACTAATGTTATACTTCTATCTAAAAATACATTATATTTAGCCATATCTAATGCTATATCTTTTAAAATACTAGAAAAGTATTCCGTTACTAAAGAATAGTCTATATCTTTAACATCTATATATAATCTAACGTTATTAAAACATTTTTTTAAACACAAAAGTAGTTCATTATATACTGATAATGGTAAAATAAACTTATTAGAAATAATAAAATCATACTGTTCATTATCATCATACACAATTACTTTTATAACATCACTATCTTTAAAATATGTATAATATTCTTCTTTTAAGTCAACCTCTTTTATTAATTTATTAAGTTTATCTCCCATACTACACCTCTAATAACATTTTAACATCATTAAATATTTTAGTCTATAAAATTAACTAATTAATATTAAAAAAAGAGTTCTATTTTAAACTCTTCTTTAACTCTTCTAAGTATTCTTCTATATTTGTGGCATCACTTCCACCGCCTTGACCAAAGGAAGGATTGCCTCCACCATTACCATGGCAAGATAGAGAAATGTTTTTAATTATATCTCCACAGTTAATACTAGTATTTTTACTCTTAGCTATAAAGTTAATATTATTGTTATTTACATTTGCTAGTAATATAAATAAATTATCATATTCATTAATCAAATTATCTATTATTTGTTTTAAACTATCTATTCCATAATTATTAACTTTCATAATTATAATATTATTTCCATTAATAACTTCTAATGATTCTTTAAATTTAGATAAATCTGCACTATCTCTTTGTACTTTTAATTCATTATAATTTTTATCTAATTCTTTTATTTTATCTTTAAGATTTTCTATTTCTAGTTTGTATTCTATTATAGCTTTATAGCTATTTAATTCAATATTTTTTTCTTTATATTCAAATATTAAATCTATTTTTTCTTGATTAGCTTTAGTTATTAATTTATTAGATTTATCTAGTAATTTATTAACTTCTTCTTTATATGGCTTGATATAGTTATCTAACATAGCTTTAATATTATCATTGGTAGTTCCTTCTATTCTATAAACATTGCTTCCTTTAGATTCTATACTTAATATACATATTTTTTTAATATCTTTAGTATTTTTGATATGTGTTCCTCCACATAATTCAATAGAGTCTAATATTTGTACTACTCTAACTATATCACCGTATTTATCTTCGAATAAAGCCATAGCCCCTAATTTACGTGCTTCATCTAAGGACATATATGTAACTTTTGTATCTACTTCTTGTTTTATTTTTGAATTAACATTGTCTTCTAGATTAATAATTACGTCATCAGTAATTTTACCATGATAAATAAAATCAAATCTAAAAGTATTTTCATCTACCCTACTTCCTGCTTGGTGAACATCATTTCCAAGCATGTCTTGTAATGTTTTTTGAATTAGATGAATTGAACTATGATTACATTGTGTTTTAAATCTTTTTTCTTTGTCTACTATAGCATGAACTTTATCTCCTACTTTAATTAAGGCCTTATTTTCTTTTACATGTATTAAGTGTTGTTTATTAGGGCATTTTATTACATCTATCACTTCTAGAGAATAATTTTCTCCTTGTATAACTCCTGTATCATTTACTTGTCCTCCACTTGTAGCATAAAAAGGATTATCTTCTAAGAATATATAACAATCTTCATCTGAAGAAGATACAAATTCATTATTTTTAATAATATTCTTAATAGTTGTATCTATCTCTTCTGTATCATATCCTACAAAATTATCTTTTTCTTTATATCCTGCTAATAATTCATTTTGTACTTGCATTGTTGATGTTTTACTTTGATTATTTCTTGCTAATTCTTTCTGTATATTCATATATTTATTAAAGTCGTCTACATCTACTTCAAAGCCTTTTTCTTCAGCATATTCCATTGTAAGTTCTATTGGAAATCCATAAGTGTCATATAATTTAAAAGTATCTTCTCCACTTATTACTTTATTAGGACTATTTAAAAATATATTTTCTAATTTCTTTTCTCCACTAAGTAATGTTTTTTGAAATAAATTTTCTTCTTCTAATATTAATTTCTTAATAGATTCTTTTTTTTCTTCTAAGTATGGATATATTTCTTTATAGTTTTCTACTACTACATTTACTAAGGAATACATAAAAGATCCTTCTATACCTAATTTATGTCCCATTCGATATGCTCTTCTTAACAATCTTCTTAAGACATAACCACGACCTAAATTATCAAACATTGCTCCATCTGCAATAGCAAAAACTAATGTTCTTATATGGTCAGCAATAATTTTAAATTCTATTTGTCCATTATATTTTATGCCTGTAATTTTTTCTATTTCTTTCATTATAGGTAAAAACATATCTGTATCATAATTAGTTTCTACTTCTTGCATAATACAAGCCATTCTTTCTACACCCATACCTGTATCTATATTCTTACGAGGTAACTCTTTGTATTCACTTCTTGGTACGCCTTCTTTGGCATTATATTGGCTAAATACATTGTTCCATATTTCTATATATCTATCATTTTCAATTTCTTTTTCTAGTAATTCTATTCCTAAATTATTGGGATCATATTTTGGCCCTCTATCATAGAATATTTCACTATCTGGTCCACTAGGTCCTGGTCCTATTTCCCAGTAATTACTCTCTAGTTTAACAATATGACTTTCATCTATACCTAATTCTATCCATTTATTATAAGCTTCTATGTCATCTGGATACACTGTTATATAAAGTTTATCTTTATCTATATCAAAATATTTTGGACTAGTTAATAGTGTATAAGCATATTCCAAAGCTTCTTTTCTGAAATAGTCTCCAATTGAAAAATTACCTAGCATTTGAAAGAAAGTATGATGGCGAGCTGTACGTCCTACACTTTCTATATCACCTGTTCTAATACATTTTTGGACACTGACAAGTCTTCTTGAAACCGGTACTTCGCTACCATCTAAAAACTTTTTAAGTGGAGTTACTCCAGCATTAATCCATAATAATGATTTATCATTATATGGTATTAAACTAGCACTTTCTATTTCTGTATGTCCAAGACTTTTAAAGTAATCTATATACATTTTTATTATTTCATTTCCTGTTAATTTTTTCATTTTACTCACTTTCCTAATATTTCATTTAATCTTTGATAATATTCTTCAACACTACCATTATTGTTAATATAATAATCAGCATAGGCAATAGGTCCACCTTTAGCTAAGTTTTCTATTTCTAATACATCTCTATTACTTGCTTCTTCATTAGTTAATGATCTAAATTCTCTTGTAGCTAATCTATCATATCTTATTTTTTTATCACATATAATGGCTATTACCATGAGATTATCTAATTCACTTTTTAATATTTTATATTCATCCCATGAATATAATCCATCTAAAACAACATTACATTTCTTTGATAATTCTTTTATTTTAGGTAAAAGTATTTTGGCATAAGCACCCATACCAAGTTCACTTCTTAGTTTTTCTCTCATCATTTTTTCATTACTTGGTGTTATTTCTAGTCCACTTTCTTTTAATTTGTCCATAGTTACTCCACCAAAATATACTTTTTCATATCCTTTATTTTCTAAATATTCACTTGCTACTGATTTTCCACTTCCACACATTCCTACGATTGCTATTATTTTATTCATATTAACCTCCTTAAAAAAAGAATTATCTCATTCCTATAGGAACGAAATAATTCGTGGTACCATCCTAATTTATACATAATATGTATATCTTAATTTATATAACGGTTTTCTTCCGGCGACTATTAATCGCATTAATAAAAGTAGCTTCAATTAACTAAGACTATCTATTTTCACCTACCATAGACTCTCTTTAAGTCATTTATTAATTTACTTATCTTTTACATATATTTATTCATTTGTTTCATCATTTGATTTACTTGTTTTTGTGATGGCGTTCTTCCCATTGAACTCATCATTGTCTTTATCATTTGTTCATTTATTGGTGGGTTTTTCTTTAGGTACTTTTTCATGAAGTGACGTGCTACAAAGAATCCTATAACCGCCCCTACAATAAGACCTAATACTAAATATAATATATCTCCTAACATAATTAGTCCTTTCTTGCATTATTATACTAATAATTCTTCTTTTTGTCTATCAATAATTAAAGAATCTAACCAAAAATAGTCATTATTTATAAAATCACATATAAAAATGTTATCTTCACTATAATATATATCATTTAAAAATATAGAATTCATATCATTAGTTTTTAAAATCAAACAAGTTCCATATATACTTAATTTACTAAAATTATTAGTTTTATATATGTGTAGATTATTATCTCTATGATAACCATCTTTATTAACGTTTCTAGTATATATATATTCATTCAAACTAAATTTATTAAAATTTATAGCTACTTGTTTATAATACTTATATGATAATTTATTATCATAATTATTAGAATAATATACTTCTTCCAAAATTTTATATAATCTATATGGCCATTTTTTATAACAAAAAGTAAAATATTTATTAATTTTAAATATATAATAAGTTCTCATATTATCACCATATATAATATAAATTATTATATATTAAAATTTTGTCGAATTATATACTGTCTTTTATTTTTATGATTAAAGATGTAATATCTAATTCCATATCAGTTAATATATCACTTTCATTACCATCTTTTATATACTCATGTATATTTATAATTTCATCTGTTTTACTTATAAGTTTAAGAGGTGACGTGTCATTAGAAAACTCAATATATATTTTCTTATACCCTCTTGGTAAAACTTGTCTTCTATATTCTTCATCTTGCTTTAAAAACAAGTCAATGTTAGGCATAGATACAATTCTAGATTCAATATAATTTTTAATTAATTCTTTTTTTAGTCTCATAGCTAGTGATAGTTCACTACCTGATGCTATTAAAATTAAATCAAGTTTGTTCTTTACTTCACTTATAACATATCCGCCATATTTTACTTCATCAATACTAGTAAACTTAAATGATTCTGGTTTATTATTTGATAAAATTATGGCTGTTGGTTTCTTACTCTTAAAAACTAAATCCCATACCCCTATTAGTTCTTTATAATCAGCCGGTCTATATACATTTAAGTTAGGGATACTTCTTAATATAGTAAGTTCATTAACAGGCTTATTTATTATACCATTTTGTTTATTTAAGAATGTATCATGAGTAAATATATATGTAACTGGTAAATTCATTATGGCAGAAGTTTTTATAGAAGGAATCATTTTATCTAAATTTGATAATGTTGTTCCAGTGAATACTAACATATTAGTTAGAGCCATTCCATTCATTATGCCACCTGAAGATGATATCATATTATCTAAGTCAATATTTCTTCCTGTATAATTATCTTCTTCATAATTACCTTTTCCTTTTAGGTATGTCTTAGTAAGTACGGCATCACCTAAGGATATCCCCATAAAATAAGGTATGAAAGTAGAAATAACATTCATAATTTGATAATTAATATCAAGTAGGGACTTATCGGTAAATAACTTATCCATATCTATTACTTTTTCTAAATCTAGTGTTATATTTTCATTATTTATATAATCATTAAATTTTTCTAAATCATCTGGATTATAAGTCTTTGCAAATTCTTCATAATCTTGATACCATAAACTATAATTATCTACATTTCTTTCTTTAATTTCTTGTCTATATAATTTAATTACTTCTTCAAAATTATATTTTTTATCTTCAACGGTTAAGATGTCCGTTAATTGCTTCATATCTTCTTCTTTAATACTTCCAAGTATTTTATTGCCAATTTCATATGCTGAATTCTTATCTTCGTTAGATTCAAAAATAATTAAAGTTGGTCTTCTATTTTTATTAGCACTATCTAAGGCTTTACTAACTTCTGATAATTTAGGACTGTTTTTGACAAGAATAACATTAAAATCCATAGATAAATACATATCCATTATTTTATTGTTATCTTCTCTGTTAATAGCATCATATAATATAATCAAATTATCTAAATTATATTTACTGCAAACAGAAGCACTTCCAAGTCCACTAGCACTAGTTAAATCTCTATAATCGCAAAGTGCATATATATTATAGTTAAATAAATTTATTTTTTTCTTATTATATAAGGATTCTAAGTTTTTTTCTGCTATAGCCATTCCTATTGCCATAGATAAACCTTCTCCACTATTTGTAGTTGTTACTTCAATAGATTTATCTAAATCATAACTTGAATATACTGATAAATTAGATTTATATGAACCATATTCTTCTAAATCTTCTTGTTTGTATTTACCAAGTGCTGTGTATAATGTAGCATATAAAGCTGGACTCGCATTACCATTTGATAAAACTAATCTATCTCTATTACACCATTCTGGCTTATCTACATCAAATACTAAATGATCTTTATATAGAGTATATAATATAGGTACTACACTTAAAATACTATTATTGTAAGTTATCTTACTTTTATATGCCATATTTAAAGCTAACAATCTAATATCATTAATAAAAGCATTCTCATTATATTTTGACATATTTTGACCTACCTTTCATAAGTATTATATCATAAAATTAAAAAAAAGAAATATTTTTTACAATATTCCTATTTCTCTTTACTTAATTTATTTTCGCCTTTATAAAATCCACACTTTGGACAAACTCTATGAGGTCTTATCATTTCTTTGCAATTAGAACATTCTACTAAACCATTAGCTGTAATTTTGTAATGTGTTCTACGCATATTTTTTCTTGTCTTACTTACTTTTCTAAATGGAACTGCCATATTTATTCTCCTTCCTTTGAATCAAATAATTCATTCAAGCCTTGAAATGGATTATTAGTTTGATGTTCTTTGTTGAAAGTATCCTCACTAATGAGTCTCCATCCATTTCCAGACATATTAACCTCTTCACAGTTTTTTCTAACTTTTAGAGGAATTTCCACTAATATATTTTGCCATAAAATAGAACTAATATCAAGTATATTTTCTCTTTTTTCTAAAATTTCTTCTAAATTAGTGTCTATTTTGCAATCAACTCTTTCTAAAGTGGTATCATCTGGTAATACTATTATACCAAAAATTTTTCCTGTTACTAAGATAAGATTATCATTATTTAAAGATATATTACCATCAAATTTTAAATCTATATCATAAATATTGTTTTCTTCAAGTAATTCTTTAGGTAAGATAATAAAATCTGATAAAGTTATTTCATCTACATAACCATTAATTAATTTACTAATATCTACTTTCATTATTCCTCCATATTATCAAATGTTATTTTTCCTAATCTCCCTTGTTTTAAATCATTAATTATGGTAGTGTACACTCTTTCATAATCAACTTCCTTGTTTCTGATTGCTCCAATATTATAACCTATTTTATCAAGAATATCAACTATATCATTGTAATTATCTATTTTGTATCTTTCTTTTAATTGCTTTGGATATAGATTTAGCATTTTTTCTACAATATATATTGCTACTTCTTCTATATCTAATATTTCTTCTTTAATAGAGGAAAGAGAAGCTAAATTTAGTGCTATATCTTTGTTATCTAATTTAGGCCATAAAATACCTGGTGTATCTAACAACTCTATTTCATTATTAATTCTAATCCATTCTAGTTTTTTGGTTACACCTGGTTTATTTCCTACGTTAGTAACTTTTTTACCAACAAGTCTATTAATAAATGTGCTTTTTCCGACATTTGGTATTCCAAGTACTAAAGCTCTAGTTTTCCTTCTATTAATTCCTTTATTTAATTCTTTTTCTTTTTTATCTTTAAGTAATTTATTAGTTAATTCAAAAATTATTTTCATATTTGGATTATTTGCAAGATCTAATAGTACAACTTCATATCCTTGCTTTTTATAGTACTCTATCCATTTATTTGTGGCATTTAAGTCACATAAATCTTTTTTTGTCATTATCAATATACGAGGCTTATTTTTTATTAAGTCATTAACATCGTTATTCTTACTTGATAGTGGCATTCTTGCATCAATTATTTCATATACTATGTCTATTAAATCTATTCTTTCTTTTACTTCTCTTTTGGTCTTGGCCATGTGACCTGGGTACCAGTTGATATTGGTCTTTTGAAACACTTTTTCATTATCTTGATTACTCATTAGAAATCACTTCCTTTTTTCTATAACATTATATCATAATTATAAATAGATTTTATATCTTACTTAAAAATAATCTCAATACTTTTATCTTCATGAATAAAAATATTATCGATATATTTTACAATTCTATTTCTTGTTAAAACTTTTATATCTTTATTTTCTATTCTTTTTAAAATCATTTGATTTAATATTTCATCAGATAATTTATTTTTTTCTATGGAATGATTAGTACAATTACCATTTGTTATATAGCCTTTACAATAATAATATTCTTTATTTTTTCCTTTCTTTATATACATTGATTGATTACAATCCTTACACTTAAAATAACCAGATAAAATATCTTCTCCATTATTAGTTTTATTTCTTTTAAGAATTTTTAATAATTTTTGTACTTTATTAAAAGTATCTTTATCAATAACGGCTTTATGATGATTTTCAGTTATAGTCCATTCTGATTCATCATTTAATACTTGATTATGATTTATATAAATTGCATTTCTATATTTATTTTGTATTAAAGTTCCTATATAAGTTTCATTTTTTAAGATTCTATCCACTGTTTTAGCATTCCACTCTCTTGTATTACTTTGTTTAGATTTACCTATATTATTCTCAAATTTATAAGTTGATGGATTTGAAATGTTATTTTCATTTAAATACTCTGCTATTTATTTTTGATTTATCTTTCAAATACTTTTTAAATATATTTCTTACATTATTAGCAGCCTCTTCATCAATTATAAAATAGTGATAATCATTAGGATTTTTTCTATAACCATATGGTACTGATGAACCTACATGTAATCCTTTTTTCTTGTTAATATCAAATGATTTTCTAACTTTATTTGAAGTTTCATATGCCATATGATCATACATCATATTTTTAAGTGGAACATCTAATCTCTCTATAATATTATCGTGTTTTAAACTATCAAAATCATCATTAATAGAAATGAATCTTATATTTCTATCAGGAAAATAATAATGTAAATAATAACCTACTTTAAGATAATTTCTTCCTAATCTTGATAAATCTTTAACTATTACTATATCAATTAAACCACAATTAATGTCTTTTAAAAGTTTTTGAAAACTTGGTCAATCAAAATTTGTTCCACTATAACCATTATCAATATACTTTTCAGCTATTTTTAAATCATTATTTTTGCAATAAAACTCAATCAATTTTATTTGATTATCTATACTATTTGAATCACTATAATTATCATCTCTTGATAATCTTATATAAACACCTACATTATATTTTGACATAGTTTCAACTCCTTCAATTATTATACCAAAAAAGTAGGATTTCTTCTACTTATCCGTTTAAATATTTGTTATTTCAATCATTTTTGTTTTATTCTTTGTTTACTTATAATTTCATTAATTAATAACGGCATTTCATCCCAATTATCTGTTTGATAACCTTCATAACTTTCATCTTTTCCAAATAGAATTGGAATTACTCCAACTGATTCAGCTTCCTTTATATAGCGTAAATCGTTATCGATTAATATATCATATTTATGTTCTTCTAAAAATTCTTTTTTGGAATGAAATCCTAAATTCATGTAATTATATTGAATACCATTTAATTCAAAATATTCAACAAGTTTTTTCTTTAATGATGCATATTTATCTAATGGCCTAGCGGATAATAAATCAACTTGATAATTATTATCTAATAGTTGTTGAAGCGATTTTTGAGCACAGGGTTTTACTTTTCCGAATGCCATTTTTTCTCTATATAATTTCCAAAACAATGCTAGTTCAGGATCACCCCATGCATATTGTTTATTTGGATCAATCTCAGGATTGCTCTTTAAAAATTCCTGCCAATAAAATTCTTCTAATTCTTTTGTGCAAAGCAAAGTATCATCTATATCAACTGCGATTTTAATTTTGTTATCATTTTCTATTTTAATAGTTTCAAGTCTTTTTAATTCTTTTTTTACAAATTCCGCTGTTTCTCTAATTTGTGATACTATTTGGTTAATATCATATATTTCTGATTCTTCAATTACTTCACCAGGCATTACTTCTGTATTAATATAATTCAATGTTCCATTTAGTCCAAATAAACCATTTAAATTTAATTCATCAATATTGCATTCGAAATTAATCAAATCTTCTTTATTAATAGGAAATGCACCTAACTTATAAATTTTTGCAATTTGCTTTTGCATTTTTAAAGAATCAAAATATCCCCACCAATTTTCATTATCATGAAAACTCCCATTTTTTAGTTTAAAACCTTTTACACCATTTTGAGTTGTTTCATATTTTGGATCAATATATGTTTTCCAATATTGATCTACAATTAAATGAACTAAATATCCGAAATAAAATGGGTTATTTAATTTGTTATAATATTTTAAATAAAATTCCTGATAATCATTTGCTTGTCCATCCTTTATTCTAAAATCCCAAAAATGAGTTAAATATTTATCTTTTACTCCACTTTCAGGTTCTACATTTCTCCAACAATCAGGTGAAATCGTACCAATTCTTAACAATAAATCATCAAATCTCTTATCAACATTTAATTCTTTAACTATTGCTTCATGTATTCTAGCTGAAGGCATACTATCACATCCTTGAGTATCCATTATATCATATATTTCACAAATAATTCTGTTCATAATATCATTTATTTTAAAACTTGTTCTAATTATCATAATCCTTATTTTATAAAGGGGTTAACTTACAACATCACCTTGATAAAAATATAAAAAAAAACACTATTTTTGGTGTTTTTAAGTGATTTTTACCATTTTTTAGGTATTTTTTATTAAAAAAATGTTAGATCTAATTTTTAGTTTTCCTTTATTTTATAATGTGTTCTATAAGGGGTTAATTAAATCAAGCTCAAGCAGTTAAAATTTGTTTTTTGGAAACTTTTTTCTTCATTTGACATTTCAATCACTACTTCTTTCATTTAATAACTTAATTCTTTCTGCGTTATTAAGTATATCTAATTGATATTTACATATATTACTTAATATTTCAAATCTTTCTTCTTTTGTTTTACCTTCTTTGATTAATTTCGCATTATGAGATTCTAAATTAGATAAAACTGTTAATTCATTTATTGTTGCATAATCTCTTACATTTGAGTTCTTAGCTAACTCTGGATTTAATTCTCTCCATTTTTTAGCAGTAGTATTAAATAATACTACATTAAGAATATCAGCTTCTTCAGCATATTTTAACCATTCTTTATTTTTGAAAAAATCATTATCTGGTAAGATATAATTCTTAATGGCATCTGTATGAATTAAATAATTATTTTTAGTTAGTATTCTTTTTACATCCCATTCTCTATTTTGATTTTCTAATTCTTTTAATCTCTCAAATTCTTTAATTAAATACAATTTAAATACTGGACTTATTGCTGATGCAAATTCAAATGCAATATCTTTATGTGCATATGTTCCACCATATTTTCCTCGTTTTGAATATATGCCAATAGCATTTGTTTTCTCACACCATTCAGTAACACTTAATGTAAATGTATGAAGCCCTGCACTTTTTCTAAACCCGTCGAATTCGACGGAATTAAAATTTGGATTATAAATAGACTCCCATGTTCCTAAGAATTCTAAAGTGATTCTATTTCTTAACCAGTTTCTAATAACATCATCTGCTTTAGATTTTCCTGCTTTAAACTTACCAAAATCAGAAATACAAATATAATCAGTATCATCTATATTTGTTACATTTATTTTGATATTTTGAACTTCTATTATTTTATTTGACATATATTCACCTTCTTTCATTTTATTTTGGATTATAATATTGGCTTTTGATTAGTACATGTCTTTGTTTCTATATTTATTATTTTAGTTTCACTTATCGTAATCAGTTGTCTAATTCCTAGTCAAAAAATAGTAACTTTTGTCATTTTTATCATTTTTTTGTAATTTTTGATAATTTTTTATTAAAATCATGCAAGTTCAAATTCTCTTCAATTCCTTTATTTATAGGCTTTTCTAAAGGAGTTTCTATAAATCTTAATCAACCAGTTGATATTTGTTTTATTATCATTCATTTTAATCACTTCTTTCAACTTTTTCAAGTTCAATTAAATATTTATCAAAATCTGATTCATATAATTTATCTTGAATAATTCTATATTTTTCAAATTCAGTTATTGCTTTATCATACGCTATTTTATGTGATATTTTACCAGCATCTTGTAATATTTCTCTATCAGTAAGTTTTAAGAATTCATCTAATTTATTAGCCCAATCTTCCATAGTCATAGGTAAATGTCTTATCGCCCTACTTTCTGCTAAGTCAAGATAAGCAGATACAATTCTCCTTAATGAATATAACTCTTCTTCAGTAAAATAATTTTTAGCAATAACAACATCACTTTTGATAATTTTACCATTTGGTGATGCCTCCCAATTAGTAAGTCCCATATGTTCTTTCTTAGAATCTGCCCTATTATATATAATTTCTGCTGCAGTATTGCCAGTTACAGAATAGTGCATTTTATTTTGAACTTTTTTAAAAAATTCCAAAGTTGTTTTTGAGGTTTTATCATAATCAATACTTGTAGCATATATATCAGTTATTTTTTGGTAAAATCTTCTTTCAGAGAGCCTTATTTCCCTAATTCTTTCAAGTAATTCATCGAAATATTTTTCCGTTAAAATAGAACCACCATTTTTTAGTCTTTCATCATCCATTGCAAAACCTTTAATAGTATATTCTTTCACTATTTCATTAACCCATTTTCGAAATTGAACTGCACGTTCATTATCCACTTTAAATCCAATTGCTATAATCATTTGCAAATTATAATGAACTACATCCCTTGATACTTCCCTATTTCCTTCCTTTTGAACTATTCGAAATTTTCGAATAGTTGATTCTTCTTTCAATTCATTATCATTATATATTTTTTTAATATGATAATTTATTGTATTTATTTCTACATTATAGAGAGTTGATAACATTTTTTGAGTAAGCCAAATATTTTCATGTTCATATCTTACTTCAATTGTTTCTTTATCAGTTCCGGTGGCTGCAATAAAAGTTAGATATTCAGCAGCACTTGATCTAATCGTAATACTATTTTTTTTCATAAAATGACCTCCTTTATTTATCATAAATGTTTCTTTATATCGTTCTCACTTGATTTCCCTTATAATTTTTATTAATTTTTTATTGAAAATTGTAAAAAGTAATTCAATTAAAAGCCTTATAAGGTAAGGGCTTAAACGATTATTTATATAAGTTGTTCTTTACCAGTTGATACTCGTTGATGGTAAACTTTTTGTATCTTCGTTCATTTTTTTATTCTTTCTCATTTCTCTTTTTTGATACATAATCATTTTAATCACTTTCTTTTTACAACTTGTAGTTTGTTTTTTTATTTCAAATTCTTTTTCATTGGATAAAATCTTAATCCTTTAATACTTTGCTCTTTATCTGTATCTATAAATCCCAAATGTTTATAAACTTCATGTGCATACGGAGAAGAATTTACAGTAAAAAATTCATTGTTATTTAATGATTCTACTTTGTAATATAGCTTCTTTCCTATTCCTTGTTTGTGGTATTTTCCATCTACAAAGAATAATGCTATATGAGTAACATCTTTTGTTGCTATAACTCCTAATATTTTATTACTTTCATCGTAAGCCCCATAAAAATCTCTTGCTTCAATCCAGGAAACATCATCAATTGTTTTTTTAAATTCTTTTATACCTTCTTCGGTGTAATCAGGTGCTTCATATTCCAAAAACACTTTCCAAACTAATTCTAATGCTTTTTTCATTTCTTCTTTTAATATTTTTCTAATTTTCACTAATTTCATCTCCCTACAACTTACTATTTTATTTCATCAAGTTTCTTTTGCTCTTTTATTTCTAATTTTTTCCTTTCTCTTTCAAGTTCTTTTAAACTCTTTTTAGGTGTTGGCATTTCTTCAGGCATCATCCCACCAATATCTGCAATTGCTTTTCTAACTTTTTTTACCAACCTCATAATGTACGTCTTTGGCTTCTTTTTCACCTTGTACATTATCTTTTAAAAGTTTTTGCTTAGTTTGATTTATTCTAAATAAATTAGCAACTAATTCATCTTCATTCATGTTATCTAAAATATCTTCTCTATATCGTAATTTTTTCCTTTTAAATATATCATCAGCGGTTTCACCATTATATAAACCTTTATACCCTGCATTATGAAACTCAGCCATATTTTTAACACCTGCTGCAGAAGCAACTCTTTGCAACGTATAATTACCTTTAAAGAACTTCTTATTTTATTTCATTTTCAATTATCCATTTTATATCTTCTATCGATTTATTAATATTAAATATGCCATTACCTACTGGATAATAAACAGGATAAACTTTATATTCGTTTTTATTAATTTGTATTTTGTGACATTTTTTTCTATTTTCAGATACAGATATCTTTTTATTTAAAATAATAGAACTAACTTGGTTTCCAAAAGTAATAATTATTTTTGGTTTAATTATATTTATTTCTTTGAATAATAAATCAAGATATTTTTTCAACACTTCATCAGGCAATGGTCTTGCATCTATTTGTGTACATTTACCTAAATTAGTAATGAACAATTTATTTTTTTCAATTTCTTCGTAAACATAGTTGCAAAACTCATAATCCCATTCTTTTGGTTTCTTTTCTTGAATTTTGTTAAATGTTTCTTCACTTAATAAATCAACTTTATAGAACAACTTCCATATGTTTTTAGTTCCTAACCATGGAGACTTTCTACCTTTCCAAGATTTATCACTGGCAATATTTTTTCCGGTAGGATTCATAAAAACAAAACATATATCAGGATTTTTTTCACATCCACCATTATATATAGAATCTAATTCATTTGCACCATATTTAACTTGTAATTCATCATAATCTTTTCTTAAATCTTCTATCTTCAAAATATTCACCTTCTTATAAAAAAGTTTCTTTAAGTAGTTCTTACCCAATTTTTCTTATAATTTTTGTTAATTTTTTATTAAAAATTGTAAAAAGAAATTTAATTAAAAGCCTTATAAAATAAGAGTTTTAAATAGAGTTTATATAAGTCGTTCTTTACCAGTTAATTCCGACTGATGGAAAACTTTTTGGACTATCATCTTTTTTTCTTTTCTGCTCTAATTTTTCTTTTTTGATACATATCCATTTTAATCACTTCTTTCTATTTCATTTTAAAAAAATACTTAAAAAAGTACTTTCTAATTTCGCCCTTTAACTAGATGATATTATATCATAGTTTTGTCTTTTTATAAAGCCTAGTGTCTCAAAATATTTATCTTCACATTTAAATATTACTTTAATGTTTCGATTTTCATTAATAACAATATCTTCAATTAACTCATCTATCAATAATCTATTTAGTTCATTTATTTTTTCTTTCTTTTTAAATATATTCATCCAATCAGTATCGTTATTTTTTATTTTTTCTTTTTCTTTTTCCTTTTTTTGAATACAAATTAGAAATTATGCACAAAATAATTAAAGCAATAATAAATAGCACTGATATTAATAATTCTTCAAACATTTCTTACTACTCCTCCAAATCCATTTATTTCCATCATTTTTTGATAAAAAAGCAATACAAAAAAACTTTTATAATCCTTTCGTACTGCTTAATCAATTATAAATTTCATATTTTTATTTAAATACATTGACATTATAGCATTATAGCCTCCAAAAGCCAACCGATATCGGCGTATAATTTCAACCGATTTCTGCTAGAATTTTTGTAGTGTTGAGGAGGTTTTTAAAATGTTATTTAAAGAAGCAATTACTTTAAGAATACTTGAATTATGTAACAAATATAATTACACTCCAAATAAACTTGCTGAATTATCTGCTATTGCACCATCAACATTAAGGGCATTACTGGCAAACAATGTAGATAATCCAAGTTCTACAATTATCTTTAAAATACGTAAAACTTTAAAAATAGAACTTAAAGATTTTTATGACTCTCCATTATTTGATATGGAGAAATTGGAGTATCAAAATAAGAGGCTTGTAATAGCCTCTTTTATCGTTTTATAAGATATATTATTTTTCCTTAATTATATTTTTACTACATATATAAGTTATAAAGAAATAACCTCCATATATAAATATTATAAATAAAGATGTTATTATAACTGATTTTAAATTAAAACTAACACCCATTGTTTTTAAAATATTATTACAAAACATAACACCAAATATTGAATGAATTATAGCTAGTATAAGTGGAAACATAAAAAATATTCCAATTTGTTTAAAAAGAGCTTTATTTAATTCTTGTTCATCTACACCAATTTTTCTTAACACAACAAATTTTTCTACATTGTCACTTGACTCTGATAATTCTTTTAAAGCTAAAATAGCAGCACACGATATCAAAAATATAATTCCAAGATACAAACCTAAAAATGTAACAATAGCACCAAGTCCAACACTTGCTTCTCTTATATCTTTCTTAGTATTAAATGTTATGATGTAATTACTAGTATTATTTAAAAATGAAGTAACATCTTTCTCTATATCATCTTGATTTCCATTATAATCAGCAACCATTTTGTTAGATATCTTTTGATTTTCATTTAAAGCATCATCTGGTAAAACAATAAACCCAATCTCTGACTTTTGACTACCCATTTCATAAAAACCATTAATTGCTTTTTTATATTTTGGTAAATATATTCTTTGATTAACTATAATCTCTGTATTTCTTTTTAAAGCTTCATTCTTAATATCAATCATTTTTTTATAGTTCCCAACAACAGCATATTGATCACTATTTAAATTGATTTTTTCTAAATTAAAATTATTAGCTAAGTTATTATAGTCACTATTTTTCATTAAAACAATATAATCATCATAGCTTAAAAAAGGATAATTTTTCTTTGCAGTTTTATAATAAGTTCCTAATGTAGACTTTAAAGTAACATAATCATCAGCATACAAAGAAAAATAAACTATATTTTTAAATTTTTTAAAATCAAATCCATTCTTTGTAAAAATTTCTTCAAAACTTAATTTATAATTTTCTATTTGTTTATCAGTAAAATCACTATCTTCTAAGTCAACATTTGCAGGTTTTGAAATTTCTATATCCTTTGGAGAAAATTCTACCACATTTTTATTTAAAGAATTCTTCATTGACAAAGCACTTGATAGTACACAAATCGTTATAAATAACATCAAACATATTATTGTCATAGAAAAAGTCATAGTATTTATTTTACTTGAAAACTGTCTAAGAGTGAAACTATTTAACCCTTTATAATAGGTGTTCTTCATACTTATAAATATTTTTAAAAGCAAGCCCGATAAAGACCAAAACACAAAGAAAGTTGAAATAGCACCTACTCCTATAGGAACAAAAATACTATTTGCATTAGTCATTTTCTCAATGCCACCAGTAACCTGATAATAAGCAAATCCTAGTGCTATGCAAGAAATAATAAACACTATTGTACAGAGCAATGGATTTTTTAATTTTATTTTTTCAGATTTTTTATTAGAATGCATTAAATCTATCAATTTACATTTACTAATATTTATAGTATTAAATATCATAACTACAAAATACATAATACTAAAATAAATCAAAGTTTTAATACAAGCATTTGTTGAAAATACGAATTGAAATCTAGTTAAATCTGCTTCAAACATATTAGCAACCAAAATACTCATCAATTGTGATAATAAAAAACCTATTCCTAAACCAACTATCAATGAAACTATACCTATTATTAATGTTTCAATAAATAATATTAAAGATATTTTCTTTTTGCTCATTCCAAGCGTTAAATAAACTCCAAATTCTTTATTTCTTCTTTTTATTAAGAATCTACTTGCATAAATAATTAAAAACGCTAATATTATAGATACAAACACGCTAACACCAGAAAGAACATTTGTCATAAGTTTTATTATTTCTGTTGTTGTTGATGATACCTTCATCATAACTGACTGATCATCTATTGCATTAAACACATAAAAAGTTGCAACACCTAGTATCAGAGTAAAGAAATAGATGGTATAATCCTTTATACTCTTACTAATATTTTTTAATGATAACTTAAAGAGCATCGTTTAAGTCACCACCAAGTAATGTTACAACATCTATTATTTTATCAAAAAATTCTTTTCTAGAATTTGTTCCTTTAATTATTTCATTAAAAATTTTGCCATCTTTGATAAATATGACTCTTGAAGAATAACTTGCAGTAAACGCATCATGTGTCACCATAAGAATTGTTGCTTGTAATTCTTTATTCAAATAATCAAATTTTTCTAAAAGCATTTTAGCTGACTTTGAATCCAATGCACCTGTTGGTTCATCTGCAAGAATTAACTTTGGATTAGTAATTATTGCTCTTGCACTAGCGACTCTTTGCTTTTGACCTCCACTCATTTGATATGGATATTTATTAAGTACATTAACAATATCAAGTTCTTTTGCAACTTTTTTAATTTTCGCATCAATTTCTCTTGAATTCACATTTTGAATAGAAAGTGCCAAAGCAATATTTTCATAAGCAGTTAAAGTATCAAGCAAATTAAAATCTTGAAATATAAAACCTAACTCTTTCCTTCTAAACTTATTTAGACTATTTCCTTTTAATTTTGTGATATCATTACCTGCTACATAAATATGTCCAGATGTTACTTTATCAATTGTAGATATACAATTTAAAAGAGTAGTCTTTCCAGAGCCACTTGCTCCCATTATTGCAACAAATTCTCCCTTTTCAACATCAAATGATAGGTTATCAATTGCTTTTGTAAGACTAGATTTATTGCCATAATATTTTTCAATTTTATCAATTTTTAAGATATTTTCCATAATCTTTCTCCTTTCTGATTACATTGTAATATAAAAGATAGAATTAGTCGTTATTCTAATATTACAGAATATTACAATTTTGTAATATTTATTTTTAGTATCCAAATCTGCATAAACTTTAATCAACTTTATAAAAATCATTTTTATAAAAGATAATTGTAATTTTTGTATATTTATGTATTTCAGATTCAATAATTATCTTATGTCCTAATTTATCGCATAATTTCTTGGCAATATAAAGTCCCATACCTGTTGATTTTGCCATTATTCTACCGTTTTCACCAGTGAAAGATTTATCAAATACTCTTTTTATATCGTTTTTAGGTATTCCTATTCCATTATCCCAAATAGTTAGATATACTTTATCTTTTTCATCTTTTACACTGATTTTTATTATTGGATCGTTATTATTTTTTTTATATTTAATACTATTGTTTATAATCTGATTTAATACGAACTCTAACCATTTTGAATCCGTTAAAACTTTTTCATTATGAATATCAACTTCAAGATTAACTTTGTTTTCTAATAAATCATCTTTATTTTTTAAAGCAACATCTTTGATAATCTTCTGCAATTTAATTTCTTTGATAAGATAATCTTTCTCGGCATTTTCGCTTCGAACGAAATATAAAATTTGATCTATATAGTTATCTAACTTTCTAATTTGTTCTATATATCTGTTATCAAACATATTTTTGTTGTTATGAATTAATAAAGTTAAACTTGCTACTGGAATCTTTACTTCATGAATCCACATTTCTACATATTCCTTGAAATCCGTAATACTTAAATTATATTCTTTTACATTTTCAATCATTGACTTATTTATATCATAAAGAATTTGATAAAAAATTTCGCCATCATAAAAGTTTGGCTTATTTATTATTTCTAAAATTAAATATTTTTTATCTAACTTATCAAGCGTATTTAATATTTTTTTGTAAAATTTGTATTTTCTGAAATAATCAAAAATAATATTAAATGTTGCAACTAAAAAAAATAATATTGTCAATGCTATTTTCAAATCATTTTCCACTTTAAATGTGTTTAACATAAGAATAGCAATTATGAATCCAACAATTGACACAGTTATCTGTACTGTTTTATCTAATAAATATTTTTTAAAACTCATAATAATTTATACCCTTGTCCTTTTCTTGTTTCAATTCTATTTTCAAGTCCAAAATTTTGTAATTTATTTCTTAATCTACTAATATTTACTGTTAGAGCGTTGTCATTTATAAATTCATTATTATTCCATAAATCAGTCATTAAATCATCACGAGTTACTATTCTACCACGATTACTTAAAAGATATGTAAAGATAATCATTTCATTTTTAGTTAGTTCTAATACCTTTTCACCTTGTTTCAATATTCCTTTTTGTGGATTAACACTAATATTATCATAAAATAAGTCGTCCATATTATTATCCATTCGTTTAAATATATTTTGTATTCTCAATAATAAGATTGTTGGATTATATGGCTTAGTAATATAATCGTCTGCACCATAAGATATGGATAAAACTTCATCTACTTCTCCTACTCTGCTCGTAACCATAATAATAGGAACATTAGATTCTTTTCTAATTTCTTTTAATAAAATTTCACCATTTTTATTAGGTAAATTAATATCCATTAAAATTAAATCAAATTTCATTTTTTTTATATTTTCTTTAACATTATCAAACTTTTCTATAATTAATACTTCATACCCTGAATTTTCTAACAAAGATTTTAACTCATTTCTGATGATTTTTTCATCTTCTATAATTAATATTTTTTTCATAGTTTGTCTCCTTTCATAATTTGCTTTTTAATCATTCATATTATATCACTTTAATTTTATAAATTATAATAATTCAGAAAATTAAATATAATTATTTTATAATTTTTTCTGCTTCAACTTTATCTAGGTTACCATATTTAATCATTTTATTTATAACTTGCCTCTGTCTTTCAATTGCTAAATTTTTATTTTGAATTGGATTATATAAAGATGGAGCATTTGGGATTCCTGCTAGCATAATTGATTCACTATTGTTCATATCTTTTGGTAATTTATTAAAATAACCTAAACTTGCTGACTTAACAGAATAAAATCCATTGCCAAAATATGAAGTATTCAAATATAATTCTAATATTTCATCCTTATTATAGTTACTTTCTATGCTAAATGACATAAAAATTTCCGCAACTTTTCTTACTATTTTCTTATCTTGTGTAAAATAGATATTCTTGGCTAGTTGTTGGGTAATTGTGCTTCCTCCCTCTACAAATTTCATTTTTTTTATATTATTTACAAATGCTCTTCCAATAGAAAAGACATCTATCCCAAAATGTTTGTAAAATCTATGATCTTCAACTGATACAACTGCTTTTAAATATATTTGAGGCATATCGTCAATTTTTGTATAATCTTCTTTTTGCCTAATTGTTGTAATTTTATCCTTTAATGGCATTTTATTTATGGCATTCTTATACATTTGATAACCACTACAAATAAAATAACTTCCTATACAAATAAATATTAATAAAACTGTTATTGTAATCTTTTTAACTAATTTCATATAATGCTAATCCCTTCTTTACTAAAAAGTAATTTATTGCAATAATATTATCATTTTTTATCATATAAGTCGTCATTCTAATATTACTCAATATTACAATTTTGTAATATAATTTAATTATGTATCAAGGCTATTTCTTTATTTTAAAAATAACCTTTTTTATCAATATATATATTAATTTTATCTTCATAAGTTAATTTTGACATATAAAAACCTCGTTTCTCTTGTGTCCAAGAAGCGGGGTTCATATCATTTTTAATCAGTTCAAATATGTTTAATAAATTTTATTTAATTTTAAAATTAGTTCATCAATAGGTTCTGTATATATACCCTGTTTTAATTTATCATTTTTAAATTGTATTAAGGCATTTAAAATTATGTTAGTTTCTATATTCTTAATAGGTAGTTTTATTTTTTTCATTATAACCATACTCCCTCTGTTTCTTATCTATATTATATAGGAATATGGTTAATAAGTTAATTGTGCAATTTAGTAAAAGCTTTTCATAACTCCTACACATTTATTTTTTTAACATTTTTCAACAAAAAATATGTTTTAAATGTAAAAAGAGTTTTTATTTTTTCCTTTATTTTCAAGGGTTTAATAGTGTTTTTTCATAACTCCCCACTTACCAGTTGATATTTGTCTTATGAAACACCTCTTGCTTATTATTTTCCATAAATTTCACTTCCTTTTTATTTTAATCTTTTACCATAATATTCAACATCTATTTCTGCTCCATCTGGATATACTTCTTTAGCATTTTTAATATATTCTACAAAACCATAATGATTATATATTTTTTTATTTCTTATTTCTTTAGGCTCCACTCCTAATGTTAACAAAGTGTATCCTTTATTTTTTAAATCTTCTTCCATAAATTTATATAATTTAGAAAAATATCCTTTTCCCTCATACTCTTTATTTGTTCTAAAAGCAGTCAAATATGCAGTTGTGTCATCTACTAATTTATCACTATTTTGAACAATATCACTAGTTAATACAGCAGTTGCTTCACATATTATTTGACCGCCAAGAATTCCATAGTAAGGAATAATTTTACCATTTTGATAATTTTTAATATTTTGTTCTTTCCAAACAATCCAATTTTCTTTTTTATTTATTGCTATTGATATTTCATAATCCCATTTTATATTCATTTCTTCAATAGTAGCAATTTTACATATATAATTTTGCATTAGTTTCACTTCCTTGTTTTTAAATTAAAATTCTTATTAATTATAACAGATCTTTTTTCATTTATAATCAGCGCTTATTGTTTTATCATTATTTATATAAATAACATTTACTTTTTCGTATAAATAATTTCTTGCTATCTCATCTACTTTTAATTCTTCTAGTATCATTCTTTCAAGTTTTGTTTTTTCAATTGAATAGCTTGTACATTTTTTATTAAAGTAGTTATTATAATTTATTTTTTCCAAATTTTAAACACATTTTACCTTTACAATCCTTACATTTTATAAAACCTGATAATGTATCCAAATTCCCGTTCTTATTTGTTCTAGTAACATAATTATCCAAAAATATCTTGTACTTTATCAAATATTTCTTTACTTATAATTGCTTCGTAATTATTTTCAGTTATAATCCAATTTTCTTTATCTATATTTATTTTCTTATTAACTTTATTATTCTTGTTTTTATCTTTTTTATTACTATAAATTATTTATCTTCTAAATAATTTACTTTCTTACCAAGAGATTTTGCATATTCAATTTCTGACTTTGTACTCTCACCAATATATCCATCTACATTTATAACAAAAATCTCATCAGCCATATCTATTTTTCTTTTATGCATATCATCTAACATTTCCTTTGTTTTAGTTAAAGTTCCTTCATCCATATTTTCCCAAACCTCAGAATCTCCAGAATGTCCAAACAATCCTACAGAAATCACAATATTCCCTTGTAATGTTAAATCTTTTTGAACCTTTAAAAATTCATCTTTAAATCTAGTAGAACCACACAACGTTATTACTTTATAGTTTTTAACCATTTTCTTTATCTCCTTTTCTTTCATTTAGATATTTATTATAAAGCTCATCATAGAAGAAATATATTTTTGTTCTTTGATCACTCTATATTTTTCATATTTATTTTCTGATTTTCTACCGTTTTTTTACGTATATATTTTTAGAATTATCAAGTAGTTTTTCTATATTAATCCAATCTTTCATTGTCATAACATGTCTTTCTTTTTTCTATTTTATCATATAGAAAGAATAATTTTATAAATTAATTTTAACATAACTTCCTTAAACTATTTATTTGTTCTATTTTCTCTTTAACTTTCTTTCAGAACTATTTATAATTTTTAATCGATATTTAATATATAGGATATATAAAATTTAGATAAGTTTATTACTTAATCTTTTGTAAAAAATAGTATTTTTGGATGATAATACTATTTTTCATTAAAATTTATATTAGGATTTTCTCTATCATCACTATCTATAGTAAAGAATAATTCTGGTTTGAAATTAAATATATCAGCAATTATATTTGATGGAAACATTTCTAGCTTATTTTTATATTTTAAAACAGCCTTATTATAAATTTGTCTAGCATATGAAATATTATTTTCTATTTCTTTTAAATTTTCTTGTAAATTCATAAAGTTTGTATTAGCTTTTAATTCTGGATAATCTTCTTGTAAAAATAATAGTTTATTTATGGCATTACTCAAATTTTTATTAGCTTCAATTTCTTCTTCTTTAGTAGTAGCTTTGATAACTTGATTTCTAGCTTTAGTGATATTAGTTAATGTCGATTTTTCATGCTCAGTGAAACCTTTAACAGATTCTACAATATTTGGAATCAAATCAGTACGTTGCTTTAAGAAAATGTCAACTTGACTCCATTTTTCTTTAACTAAATTAGATAAGTGAGTCAATTTATTAAATATTAAAATTATATATATTAGAGGAATTAATATTATAATACTTCCTATTAATATGCTTAATATACCTTTAGTTTTTATAGATAATTTATTCGTTTTTTGATTATTAATATTATAAATCTCATTATCTTTATTTTTTCTTAATCTATCTAACTCAGAAGATTGATTAGATTTTATAGTTTCTATTTCTGCTTCTTTTAAGTCATCATTATTATCTATTTCTTTTCTCTCTTGGCTATCTATTTCCCATTTTTCATTTCTTAATGCAGATATTTCATCACTTAAATTGTAGTATTTTTTACTAAGTCCATTTTTAAAGAATTCATTATTTCTTGCTACTTCTTTATCGCTTATTTTATTATTTATTTCTTGTTCTTTTTGAGCATATTTATCTTTTATCTGTTGTTCTAAATTACTATATTTATCATTAATTTCTTTAATAGATGGCGTATATTTATTGTTTACATCTTGTTCTAATAATACATATTTCTGATTAATCTCATCAATTAGTTTTGTTTTTTCTTCATATGTTAAATCTTTAATCGTGTTTACTTCTTTTAATTTATTAATTCCTGGGATAATTGCATAATAAATTGAAAGAGTAATAATTGCTAAATAAATGATACTACTTGTTATAATAAGCATCCAATTTTTTTTCATTTTCATCATTCCTTTCTTTTTCTTAAAATAATTCATAAATATTAACTCTATATTTGTCTATAATATTATTTTATATATTCAAGATTTTATTAAAATATCTATCTTTCCAAGTATAGTCATAAAAAGTATTCTTATCCATACATATTTTCAATATCTAGTACAACACTATAAATAAGTTATACTGAAACTCGCTATAATATTAGTGATTCGTTAGCAGAGAAAGATATAATTATATTTTACTTCTTGACATAGCCTTTGAAAGTATTTTTTTACCAGTTAAATTTTCAATATACTCTCTTTGTATTTGACTCAATTTATCATACAAAACTTCTGTTCTCTTTACTAACGGAATAAGTTCTTTATTCTCATCAAATAATAAAATAGGCACTTTGACATATGGAAATATTTTAATAAAATAATTACCATTTATAATATTATCATAGTTATATTTCGAAATTAATTCACTTATTTCATAATAATAGTAATCTTCACAATCACCAATTATCATTTTATAAATTATATCATCTTCTAATATCTTACTTTTTTCTTCTAAATCGATTTTCAAATTTATTGGATCATAAATTGTATTTATCCTTCCTATGTATTCACCTTTCTTTATTTTTCTCTATGATATTAATATATAATTATGCTTTTCAAATTCAATAAATTTTATCAAATCATCATAAGATAATACAATAGTTTTGGTATTTGTATTTGGGTGTACCAATATTTTTTTTCCTTTTAATTCATTATCTATTATTAAAGTAACTATATTATCTTTGTCATTCATTATTCCAAGTGGTGTAACACTACCTGGTTTTAGTTTTAATATATTATTTAGTTCTATTTCACTAGCAAATGATAAGTGAGATTCATTAACTAATTTGGCAATATCTTTTATGTTTGCTCTTTTTGTTTCTTTCAATAATACTAGGTAATAATTTTTCTTTCTGTTAGTTAGAAATAGATTTTTACACCCAGTGCCATTAATGTTTTTAATATTTTGGGCTTGTTCAATAGTAAAAATAGGTTCGTGTTCTGTTTCTTTAAATTCAATATTTAATTGTTTAAAAATGTCATATATATCCATATTTTAACTCCTAAACTTCAATCTATATAGCTATCTTTTTTATTTCCATAGTAATCATTATAACGAACTTCATCTTCAAAGTACATCACTTCTTAATTATTATAACATATTTTTTCAATTATTTTACAAATTATTATCTAGTTAACTAAATCATTACAACTATCAAAGTCATTATCTATGTAATGAGCAATAAATCTAGCTTTGAATTTTCTATTATTGCATATTGAACTTTCACATCCACTTACGCCTAACTCTTCAGGAAGAACAAATTTGATACAATTTATTTTAATATCACGACATGTAAGATGTGAATGTGCTGGTATTACCATAGTTTTCATTCCTCTTTTATGTTCTATATTATTTGAGTCAACTTCAGTTAATACAACTGCTAGAGCAACTCTTCTGTTAGGACAAACATTTTTTATTTTAGCACTTAATTCTAGGATTCTTCCTAATGAATCTAAATATATATTTCCAGTATCATATTCTCATCTACTAATTGTAATATCTATTGGTGTTGGACATTCTTCAAGACAAATTTGTTCATCACAATCAATTTCAATAGTTGGATTTTCAAATAAAACTAGACTACCCTCAGCATCTTCATATTCTATACTTTCATCGACTTCTACTATTCCAGTACAAGTTCCAACATGTTTCACTGAGAATCCTAATGTTGCATCTTCACTAGCAGTTCCTCGATAAAATAAATCATCTAATAGAATTAATTGTAATTTCAAGCATATTCTCTTATTAATACAAATAAAAACAAGCCAATTGACTTGTTTTATTTTTTTAATGTTAAGTTCTTTGACTTTTCATCATTTATTTGAAAAGAGCCAATGTTTTCAAAATCTTTAAATGCTGATATTGATAACATAGAGAAATGTATATCTTTAACACTTAAAATTCTTTCAAAGATATTTAAGTAATCAGTGAGCTTTGGCAAGTTTTCTAATTTATTTAATTCACTTAATAATTCTTTTACTATGTTTGTATTCAAATTTCCTTGTATTTGATAACCAATGTCATCTCTTAAAAACAAACTATAAAAGTTATTACTATCAGTTATTAATCTTCCAAATTTAAAGCCATAAATTTGATTAGATCTAGTAAAATTTATATTATTAGAATTAAGAGTAAACTTTTTTGCTAAAGTTAAATCATATTCTAACGTTTCTTCGTTTGTCTCTTTTGTGATTTTTAGCAAATCAGTTCTATCTGAAGAATATCCATAAAATACAAATAGATTATCTTCAGAATCAGTACACCAAAGTCTTATTTTTTTCTCTTTATCATCATCTATTTTATCGTAGAAATCAATCTCTGTTTTTCCTTCAAAATTACCCAGTAATTGTAATCCTGTTATCAATTTCAAATATACTTTAGAATTTGATTTCATATTGTTTAAAACACTATTGACTTCCTCATTACTTGAAACTAAGTCAAATGTTTTCTTCTTTTTTTCTTTCATTATTTCCCCCTGACTAAATTTTTACTTTTATTATGATTATTTGAATAATATCTATCAATTACACTTGCAATGTATTCCATTTCATTATCTGAATAACGTTGATTTATTGGTAATAAAACCATATTATCTGCTTTTGTTATTTCATTTGTATTAGCACCATTCCAATTTATATTAGCCCATAACCTTAATGAGTAGATATTATTAGATTTTAAGTAAGTTCTTAAAGATTCACCGTCAGATACAAATAGTGGATACATATATGTTAACTGTTTCGAAGATAAATCTAATTGATTATATTTTTTTAGTGATTCATAAAGCATCTCATAATTTCTTAATCTATTTTTTAGTACTGTTTCATAATCTATTGCACGTAAATAGTTTTCAGTGAAATTAGACATATAGCATAAATCTTCATTTCTAAAATGTTTATCTGCTTCTAAAAAAGTTGGATGATGGAAGTATTGGCCTGTTTCATTTCTTGATAACATCTCAACCACTTTATCTAAACTTTTACCTTTAGAGTATTTAGAATTAGGAACTAAATCATTACTAACTATACAAGCTCCATTAGGAACTCCAAAATATTTTCTATAATTGTATATGATATCTACACTGTAATTGTCTTTATTAAAAAAGTCGTGAGTATTATCAACTATTACATATTTATATTTATCAATAATTTTTTGAATATTATCTTTAAATAATCCATAATAATTTACAAAGTAAATATTAGGTTGTGTCATTTAGTTTGTTTTCATCTATATCTAATGGCATAAAATTATTATCAATATGGTAAAATTCTATTTTTACATTTTCAGATATAGCAACTTCACTTAATGATTCACATAAGAAATATGGAAGAAATAATGTTGTTATATTTCTTTCATTAATAATATATTTTAGACAATTTCTACCAGAACTTAGTAGTAAATTTGTATCGTGATAAATATTACCAATTATTTTTTCAAGTAATCAGCTAATTCTGTATAAGCATCGGTATTCCAAACGTGGCATCTTTCTTCATCTGGGTAATTTCCCATTGTTTTATCATAACCGTCTGGTATGAAAATGAAATCCCAACTCCAACCATACGTACCAGATTTTTCTTTTGCTATTTTTCCTTTGGTAATAGACTTAAATACAATAGGATCTTTTCCGTATTCACAATATGCAAATGCTTCCATAAAACAAGCATTTCTATTATCAACTCCCTCAAGAAGTTTTAATAGTCCGTCTTCGCCAAGTCTTTCATCTACATAATGTGTATATGGTCCTGGGAAGCCACCTAATGCTTCTACATATAATCCTGTATCGTTTTTTAATACCGCACATTTTAATTTGTCACTTGCTTCTTTAGCAGAGTGCATTGCAACTTCTTCAACAGTATCAGCTTGAATCTCTGTTGTTTCCATTTTTACATTGTCAACTTCAATTCCTAATGGTTCCAATATGTTTTTAGCACTCATTATTTTAGACCAATTTCCAGTCACATAAGTTATTTTTTTCATAAATATATATCATCTCCTTGTTTAATTATATCATATAATTGGTAATGTTTGTTTATTAATATTATTAATAGTATTTATTAGTTCATTATTTACATTTATATTTCCACTATTTATCTGTATACTTTTTGGTGTAATATTTGTATCTATTGGTATTTGGGTTAAATCACTACTCTTTTTTCAGCCTCTAGCGTATTGTTTGTAACAATTTCATCAGATGTAAGTAGATTATTGCTAACTTTTCCATCTGCTAAATATATTACCTTATTTAAGATATCAGAAAATGCCCTTTGAAAATTATTGGCTATTTTCTTATCTTCGTTATTTTTTTCTGTAAATCCCATTTCTAGAAAAAAAACTATGTTCTTTCATAATACGGTCAAAAAATAAGTGTAATTCTAATGATAAATTTATATATTCTTTATAGTTCATTTTTCCTCCTGATAATATATATGCTAATAGTATAAGAAATAAAAAAAAATAAATTTAGATTATTAAATATTTTATATATATATTAAAGAAAAAAAGATAATTTTTTATTATTATCTATTCTTCTTTAATCTTGTTAAAAGTTGTATTTGGGTTAACATTAAACATTGAATTCATTATATTAATATCAGCATTTTCATACATTTTAACTAACTCTTCTATGAGTAATTTTATTTCTTTTCTTTTTCCAATATTCTTTTTAGTAATAACACATGCACAGTCTAAAAAGTTAAGTTCACTATATTTTACCCAAGATATAATATCTTTTTCTTTGACATAAAATAATGGTCTAATCAACTTCATGCTAGGGTAGTTGTCACTATCTAATATAGGTAACATCGAAGAAAATGTTCCATTATATATTTGATTAAGCAAGATTGTTTCTATAACATCATTAAAGTGATGTCCTAAAGCTATTTTGTTGCATCCTAATTCTTTGGCTTTACTATATAAACATCCTCTTCTCATCCTGGCACATAGATAGCAAGGATTAGTATTATCTTTTATAACTTCAAATATATTTGTATCAAATATTGTAATTGGTATATTTAAATACTTGGCATTATCTATTATTGCTTGTAGTTTTTCTTCACTATATCCAGGGTTCATAACCATAAATACTAATTCATAATGGAATTTGTTATGTCTTTTTAATTCTTGCATACATTTGGCAAGTAAGAAGGAATCTTTTCCTCCTGAAATACATATAGCTATCTTGTCATTTTCTTCAATTAAATTAAATTCATTAATAGCTCTTACAAATTTGGAAAATATCTCTTTGCGATATTTCTTTTGAATTGACCTTTCTATATCTTTTAATTCTTTCATGTAAATCTCTTTCTTTTATTATTGAGCTAAAACCTTTACTTTTTCATTAGTATTTTTATATGTACTTCTTGATAGCGTAAAATCATTAGAGTTATTTAATATATTAGGTCCAATACATAATGTATCATACTCTCCAGGATTATTAAATACTTCATACATTATATTATTAAATATATTTACAATACTACTAGTTAATCCACGAGCACCTATTTTTCTTTCCATAGCGTCATTTACAATAATATCTACTAAATCATCTATATTAATATTTTCAATGCCAAATTCTTTTAATATTCTTATATATTCCTGAAGTTCACTAGTTTTTGAATTTAATATAATATCTTTTAAATTATCCTTAGTTAAAGCATTAAATTGCAATACAATTGGTAATCTTCCTACTATTTCTCTTTTAAGTCCATAAGAAACTAATTCATCACTCATTGATTGATTTTCTTCATCCACTTTTTCAGAAGGTATAGTTCCAAAACCTATTCTGCTTTTTTCTGGTGTTTTTTTCACTTCATATAATTCTTGAAAGGCACCACAACATACAAAAGTAATATTATTTGTATCAAATATATATGTATTTTGTCCGATTTTTACATTGTAGGTATTTCCTTCTATAATTTTTAGTAATTCATTTTGAATTCCCATAGTTGAAACTGAGCCTGATTCTTCTCCTTTATAAGCTAATTTATCAAATTCATCTAATATTATTATACCTTTATCCATATTTGAATCTTTTCCATATTTTACTATATATTGTGAGAGAATGTCTGTTAAGTCTCCACCTTTATATCCTACCTGAGACATTCCTGATGTAGATGTTACTAGAATTGGAAGACCTAATATTTTAGATAATGTTTCAAACACTAGTGTTTTTCCAACGCCAGTAGGACCCATTACTAGCATATTTCTTTTATTACCTGTACTATATAAATTAACCCATATTGTAGTTACAATAGTTTTAAGAAATTCATCTTGTCCTTTTACTGTCTTATAGAGTTCCATAAGTACATCTTTAGGTAATGCTTTTCTTTTCTCATTAATTTTATTTATACTACTTTTAGCTTTAGGAGTTTTCTTTGGCCTATTTGGTTCTTGACCTTTATCTCCATCAGTTTCTGTAAACATTTCTTCATCATAATCATATAAAATGCTATCTTTGTCTTCGAAAACAAATTCTTCATTAGTTACTTTATCTATAAGAATGATTATTCTGTTATATTCATCTAAAGTAGGAATATATTTATACTTTAAGTGTTCGCTTAGATATTTTCTTTTTATTTGTTTTAATGATTTATTACGGTATCTTTTTACAAATTCTACAACTGGAATTCTATAAGCATATTGCTTTACATTATCATAAGGCATTAATATATGCCAATATGTATTTCCTTCATCACCAATAAAATTATCCATTACTTCATCATAATATCCTGTTATTACTGTATTTGGCACTAATTCCATAGTACCATCTTCTAATTCTTTTGGTTCAAATATAACTGCTAATTCCCATTCCTTATCTTTCATGTCAAAACCTCCATACTTAATTAATCACTTATTTTAATATGTGCATCTTTTAGTTGTTTTGGGAATACTTCACTAGGGCATCCCATCATACTATCAGCTCCATTTGCTCCCAATGGAAAGGCAACAACTTCTCTAATATTTTCCTCATCTTTTAAAAGCATTAGAATTCTATCTATTCCTGGTGCCATTCCAGCGTGTGGTGGTGCTCCATATCTAAATGCTTCATATAAGGCTGGAAATTTACTTTTAACAACATCTTCACTATATCCTACTAATTCAAAAGCTTTCTTTAGTATATCTCTATCATGATTTCTTACTCCACCAGATGCCATTTCATATCCGTTACATACAAAATCATACTGATAAGCAAGTATATCTAGTGGATTTTTGTTAAGTAAATCATCCATACCACCTTGTGGCATAGAGAATGGATTGTGTGAAAAAATAATTCCGCCATTTTCTTCATCTTCTTCAAAGAAAGGAAAATCATTAACTATACAAAATTCATATTTATTTTTATCTATTAATTCTAGTTCTTCACCTAATTTATTTCTTAGATTACCTGCTAATTTATTTACTTTCTTATCTGCTAAGATAAATACTGTATCCCCTTCATTTAAATTTAACTTTTCTATAAGATTATTTCTTATTTCATCAGTTAAAAATTTATCTAGTGAAGATTTAAATTTATTATTTTCTACAACTTTAATATAACCTAAAGTACCATTTATAGATTTAACATATTCTTCCATTTGTTTAAACCAAGAATTAGATTTATCAATACTACTTACTTTAATACCACGAATTTGTGTATCTTTGAATGGAGAAAAATCTGATTTTGATAAAATGTTAGTTAAGTCTTCGATGATAAGAGGATTTCTTAAATCTGGTTTATCACTACCATATTTTAACATAGCTTCTCTATATGGAATTCTTCTAAAAGGAGGCTTACTTACTTCTTTTTCAGAAAAGTTAGTAAATACGTTATAAAAAACTTTTTCTCCTACTTTGTATACATCTTCTTCTGTAACAAAAGACATTTCAAAATCCAATTGATAAAACTCACCATATAATCTATCACTTCTTGGATCTTCATCACGAAAACATGGTGCTATTTGAAAGTATTTATCAAATCCTGATACCATAAGCAATTGTTTAAATATTTGTGGAGCTTGTGGTAAAGCATAAAATTTACCTTTAAATTTTCTAGATGGTACAATAAAGTCCCTAGCTCCTTCTGGTGATGTTGCTGTTATAATTGGTGTCTGTATTTCTGTAAATCCCATATTTTTCATAGTTTCTCTAATATAATCTATTACTTTACTTCTAAATAAAATATTATTATGAACACTTTCATTCCTTAAATCTAGATATCTATATTTTAGTCTTGTATCTTCCAAAGATTCTTTACTTCTAGATATTTCAAATGGTAATACGTTTTCACATGATCCAAGAATATCTAGTGTATTAATTACTATTTCAATTTCTCCTGTAGCCATATTTTTATTAATCATATCATCATCTCTTTTACGAACGGTTCCACTAACAGTAGCAGTACTTTCCTTGGTTAAATTAATAAATTTATCACTTTCTTCACTAATTAATTGGACAATACCAGTTTCATCTCTTAGTGTTATAAAAAGTAAACTGCCTAAGTTTCTAATTGAATTTATCCATCCACAAACTCTAACTTCTTTTCCAATATAACTTCTGTCTACTTTACCACAGTAAACACTTCTATAAATATTTTCTTCCATATATACTCCTTTTCTAAAATAAAAACACGTTAAAAATAATATAAGGACGAATTAATCCGCGGTGCCACCTTATTTCACTTACGTGCTCTTTATTTATATAATTAAATTGTTTTATCTTCATTACTTTTATGTGTCACTCATAAAGAAGAACTAATACTATTATAAATAATATATTTTTTTTGTCAATTAGTTTGCTTTTATTTGCTTGAATTTTTTTGGTTAAAACAAACTGATAGTATAAAAATATTTCAAATAATTTAAATCATCTCCATATGTTAAGTATATCATAGATTAAGATAATTTAAGAAAATATTTTATAACTTCTACTTTATAGAAATATTATTTTTTATTTTTTCAAAAAGTTTTGGTTGTATGTCTGGATATGTACAATTGTCTGGAAAATCATCGAGTAACACTATTTCTTCAATTTCATTATATAATTCTTTTTCAAATTCTTTTACTTCAGCCAAATAGAGAAATCCAAAAGTTTCTTCATTATCATCTTTATTTATTACTGAATAAACAGAAATTGGTTCAATAGTATAATTAATTGCTCCCGTTTCTTCATATAATTCACGTTTTGCTGTATCTATTATGCTCTCTCCTTTTTCTCTATGACCGCCAGGAATTTCTAGTGTTTTTCTGTCTTTATGTCTACAGAAGCCCCATTTTCCATTATATCTAGTTGCTATAACTGCATATTTTAGTTTTTCATCTTTAACTTCTTCATAAAATTTTACTTCTATCATATATCTCCTATTGATGATAATTCCATATATTTAGATGTCCTTTAGTTTCAATTGACTTTTTTAATGGTGTAACATCATCTAGTATCCAAGCATATCTGCCTTCTTTATATTTACCACAAATATATTCTTGATAATTATTTCTTTTTATTTCTTCTATATATTCTTTAGTCATATAGATACAATCTATTAAATTACGTTTACAAATAATTTTTCCATAATTTAATGAATTAGTTCCTAATAACTCCATGAGGATCTTATCTTCTTTCCACTCTCTTGGTATTTTTGTACTACTTGCGTGTATATATAATTCGCCACGATAAGATGTTTTCCAACTTCTCGTTTCTATTTTTTTCTTACCTTCTTTTATTAGAGTTGCAAAAGGTTCTTTTATACTCAATACTTTCATTATTTCACCTTTGTCATTTCTTTTTCTATCCATATCATTATAACATCTACAATATAATCTATTTGTTCTTTATTTAATTCTTTCTGTGGTTCTATCTTATGCCATTTATATAAACAATTTCTACAACAAGTTGCTGTTGCATGTTGTGAAATAAACACTGGATGCCCTTTCATTGGGGTCTGCTTTCCATCATTTGGTATATCTTTTGGTGCAAGTCTTTTATTTATAAAAGTATATGCATGCTCTTTTATTTTCTCTATACCCTTTTCTTTGATATATTCTTTATCTTTTTCTTTTAAGTGAAATTTATTCCTAAAGCTTGATTTAGATAGTTTATTTAATATATTTTCTATTTCATTTCTTTTATTTATCATTTTATTATCTTTCTATATCATAAAAATAAATTACTTTTGTATTATTTCACTATTTAATAACTTATTAATTATTTTTATTTTACCTTTACCCTTTGTACTAGAAAATAATTCTAAATCTATTACTTCCCATATTGGAACCCAACCAGTAATTAGTAATATTTCTTTCCATATTACTTCATTATTGATATTGCTTGATAAAAACAAAAATATGATTCCTAAAATTAATAGACATATTTGTTTTATATCAGTAATTTTGTGTTCTTGTATACTTTTATTATATTCTTCAATAAGTCCTTCTTTTAAAAACTCTTTACAATCTCTATTTATATTATTACATTTTACATTTATAACAATTTTTATTTTTTCATTTTTTCTAATAGGTATAGCTTCCTTTATAATATATTTTATTAATTCATTTGATATTTTATTTTCATTATATTTTTCTACTAAATCATATTTATCATGTAAGTCAATTTCTATTATTTTTTCCATTATTTTTCCCTTCTATAATTTTTATTGTTTTTCTATATCTAGTATTAAATACACTATTCAATATATAATTGGTAGCATAAATTTTCTATTATGTAATCAACATCTTTTTTTATTATATATTAAAACATATCTATTTTACTTATTTAAATCTTTATCTACTATTACACATTTATAATTATTTTTTATAACAATTTCTCCAATAATTAATCAAGTTCTTTTAATAATGTAGTATTCTTACCTCTTTCATTCTCATATTCATCAGTAACAACATAATTATCTTTTAACATATTATTTAACGAATAAACATTATCTGAACACACTTTTGTAAATATATATTTTTTGTTAATACTCTTACAGTATTCATCTAAAATTTTCATCATTTGTCTTTGATAACCATTGCCAACATAATTAGGATTAACCATTATAGGACCTAAAGATCCTACTAATTTTTCATCATAAAATATATTATGCTTTTTCAAACTTTTATTGTTTGATGGTATGTACATCATAGAGCATACCAAATTTTTATTATCATAATATAACCATATTTTTCCTTTATTATTTAATATTTCTATTATTTCTTCTTTAGTAAATGTTCCAAGCCATTCTGGATTTTCCATATTATCTCTAACATATTTATAAAGACACAAATAATCATCTAAATTTACATTTTTAGATACACAATTTAAATTTTCTAACATTGTTTTCCCTTCTATAGTTTTTTAATATCTATTAATCCTCTTGTATGGTATCCTTGTTGTTCATAAAATTTAATGCCATTAGTATTATAGGCAAATACATCTATAATGATATATTCGCAATTAATACTTTTAAAATAGTTCTCTATTTTTTTCATTAATTGTTGTCCTATCCCTTTACTTCTTGCTTTTTTAGAAATAATTAGTTCTGTTATTTTGCCACATTTTGGACATTTATAATCTAAATAATCATATTCATTGTAAGAACGAATACCCCCCATTATTAATCCTATTGCTTTTTCTTTTTCTATAGCAAGATAACATTTTCCTTCATTATTTTTTATCTCTTCTAAATCTAATATTGCCATCTTATCTCTATACTCTGGATGTAATCTATCTAAGTTATCTTTATCTATAGTGATGATATACTCTTCAAGTTCTACTAATAAATCTTTTACATCTTCTAAATATTTATCTTCATATTCAATTATTTTCATAATCTGTCATATCCCCACCAATTGGGAATTAATTCTTCTAATTTGATTATTTCATGAGTTTCTATATTTTTTAATATTTCAATATCTTTGCTTGATTTAGATAACTGCATTAAGTATTCTCTACATATTCCACATGGATAACCAACATTTCCTTTTGAATCAATACATACAAGTTTAATTATTTCATTTTCCCCATTAGTTATCATATTTGCAATAGCATTTCTTTCAGCACACATTCCAAGTGATGATGCTGTATCAATGCAAACGCCTGTATATATATTATGATCTTTAGTTAATATTGTAGCAGAAACCTGTCCAGCACTAACCATACCAGAAACTTCTCTTTTATTTCTAACTTTATTTGCTTTTTCTATCAATTCTTCCCATACAGTATTTACGCTATATAAATATTCTATATGAATTGCATATACTCCGTTTTTTCTTATTGCTTCTTTGTATCCATCAAGTTTATTTACGTTATTAATTGCTTCATTATAATCATTGGTAGAAGATGTTGTATATCTTGTTCCTTCCATAGTAAATAATTCTTCTAGTGAATTATAATAATTTACTTCTTTTACTTTAACATAAAACACGTCTAAATTATTACTATTAAATTCAATAATATCATTTGTTTTTAATGTGCCATAATCTTTACCTGAATCTTTTTTATTTGCTCTTATTTCTACTTTTTTACTTCCATTTTTGATAGCCAAAGCTGCTCTATCATTAATATTTAATTTCATTGTCATTTATATTCTCCTCTTATCATATATTATTTTTGTATCTCAAAATCTAAATTTAGTTGCTTTTTTTATAATTCAATCTATATCCTACGCCAATAATAGCATCTAAATTATAAAATTCTAATTCTCTATTTACATTTCTATTTTTTCCTTACTACGCTCAAATAAATCTGCCATACTTTTTTTGTGTTAACCATATTGTTTCATTTTTTTTATATTACATCTACATTAATTTTGCCTTCATCTGTTTTATATAATAATATATTACTTTCATTCATTTATTTCACATTCTTTCTAAAATAATAATTAAAATATGATATGTTTCCTTATATTAGTAATGTGGTATGTGGAATTATATACTTCAAAGACTTCCTATTAAATAAATTTTATAATTTTTAGAAAATATATGCTTTCTTTATTTTTCAATGGCTTTTCGATGTAGCACTGATACACACTCCACATGATGTGTTTGTGGGAACATATCAACTAAAGTTATATTTTCAAAGTTATATCTTTCACTCATATCTTTTATATCTCTTACCATAGTTATTGGATTGCAAGATACATATACTATTCTTTTTACATTAATCTCTTTTAAAACTTTTTTCGTATGTTTATCTAGTCCACTTCTTGGTGGATCTACAATTACTACATCATACTTTCCCATTTTTAATACTTTAGATACATCACCACATATAAAGTCTACATTATTTATGTTGTTTATTTTGGCATTAATATTGGCATCTTCTATGGCATCTTTATTTATTTCAATTCCAAGAACACTATTACAATGACTACTTATATATAAAGAGATGCTTCCAGTTCCGCAATATAAATCTAGGACATTGTCTTTAAGTGTAAAACAACCATATTTAACTATTTCTTCATACAATGATACAATGTTATTGGTGTTTATTTGAAAGAAAGAATTAGCCGATATTTTATACTTAATTTCTTTTAGAGATATATAACTATCTTCTTTCTTATATATTTCTTTATTATTTAAATATATACTTATAACATAATCTTTTAATTTTTCTATTTCACTAAGTTTAATATTACCATTTAATATTAACATAACTCCGTTGTCTGACACTCTAATAATAACTTCTGTAAGATTATTAATATTAAGACTATTTAATACTTCGATTAGTTTATTAACTTTATCATTTACTAAATAACAAGAAGAAATATGAACTATATCATGAGAATTTGACTTTAATAATCCTAATGTTTTATCAACACTTAAAGTTATTTTATTTCTATATTCATATTCTTCTTTACTAGGAATGATATTTGGTTCTATTTCTAATTTTAATTGTTTGTGAAATAATTCTTTTATTTTATTTTTTTTAAATATTAATTGATTAGAATAACTTAAATTACTTATATTACATCCTCCACACATTTCATAATATGGACATTTTGCTTCTATTCTTAAATTACTCTTTTTATTAATACTTTCTAACTTTCCTATATTATAACTTTTATATCCTGTAATGGTTTGATAATTAATATCATCACCAGTTACTGTTTTAGGAACGAATACTATTTTATTATTATCTTTTCCTATTCCATTTCCTTCAAAACTCATATCTATTATTTTCATAACTCACATCCTATTGGGATTAACATCTATAAAGACATCAACCTTGCTATCTTGTTTGTATCTATCATCTATAGTATGAAGTATACTATTTAACTTAATATCATTTTTATATTTTATAATACATTGATAATGATATATATTATTTATTTTAAATATATTAGCCATAGATGGGCCTAATACAATTGTTCCTTCACTAACATTTTTACGTAAATATTTACTTATGTTATTGGCTTCTTTTAATCCTAATTCATAATCTTTACTATTTATACTTACTAAAATAATATAGTAATATGGAGAATATTTAAGACTTTTTCTAATTTTCATTTCTTCTTTATAAAACCCTAAATAATCATGATTTTTTGCATAATTAATACTGTAATTATTAGGATTATACGTTTGAATAATTACTTCTCCAGGTAGATTACTTCTTCCTGCTCTTCCAGATACTTGATTTAATAATTGGAAAGTTCTTTCACTACTTCTAAAATCTGGTATATTTAGACTAGCATCTGCATTAATAACTCCCACTAATGTAACTAGCGGAAAATCAAGTCCTTTGGCAATCATCTGTGTTCCTAATAATATATCATAATCATGTCTACCAAAAGAATTAATAATCTCTTCATGACTTCCTTTTCTTTTAGTTGTATCTACATCCATCCTAACTATTCTAGAATTTGGATATATTTTATGTAATTCTTCTTCTAATTTTTCTGTTCCTATTCCATAATCAGATATATTACTACTTCCACATTTATCACATTTATTATTATTCTTTTTGGTATAATTACAATAATGGCATCTAAGGGTATTACTTGTTTTATGATATGTTAATGATATGTCACAATTAGGACATTTAAATACATTTCCACAATCTCTGCAAGTAATTATGGAAGCATACCCTCTTCTATTTAAAAGGAGTATTATTTGTTCTTTCTTTTCTAATTTTTCATTAATCTTATCTTTTAATATTTTTGACAGAATAAAATTACCTTTTTTAACTTCACATGTCATATCTACTATATTTACTTTTGGTAGCTTACTGTTTCCTATCCTATTGGTTAAAGTTAATAATTTATATATACCATTTCCTGCTCTTGCAAATGATTCAAGGGATGGTGTGGCACTTCCTAAAAGAACGGGACATTTATGATATTTTCCTCTTAATAGTGCTACATCTATAGCATTATATCTTGGGTGATTATCTTGCTTATATGTGCTAGTATGTTCTTCATCAATAATGATAATTCCTAAATTTTCTAGTGGTGCAAATATGGCACTTCTAGCTCCTACAACAATATTAACTTTCTTTTCTTTTATTTTTCTATATTCGTCATATCTTTCTCCATCGGATAATCCACTGTGAAGTATTGCAATATTTTCTTTAAATCTTGTAACAAATCTATCTACTATTTGTGGAGTCAAACTTATTTCTGGTACTAGCATTATAGCTGTTTTTCCAAGACATAATACTTTATCTATAAGAGACATATATACTTCTGTTTTTCCACTACCAGTTACTCCATATAATAAATAATTATTATTTTCTTTTAATTCAACGCTATCTACTACTTTTTGTTGTTCGTTAGTCAAATTTACTACTTTATATTTACCACTTTCTGATATTTTATATCGATATTCTTCTTCAAAAATTAACTTTATTAATTCTTTTTTTATTAGTGTATTTATGGCAGATGTCATTTTGCTTATATCCATTTTTCCATGTTCTTTTAAATAATTAAGTATTTCAATTTGATTGTTATATCTACATTTAGAAATATAATTATCTATTTCGACATTATCTTTATTTAAACTAATAGTCTTTTTCTCTTTTTTATTTATTGAAGTATTATTCTTAGCTTTTAGAGCTTTTGGTAACATTACCTGGTAGGCACTTATTAAACTACATAATGTAGTATTAGCTATGCATTTACCTAGATAAAGCATTTCTTCGTTAAGAATAGGTTCTTTATCTACTAGAGAAATTATTTCTTTTAATTCATAGTTTCCTTCAAAAGTGTTATCTATCTCTAAAACAAATCCTTCAATAATTCTAGATCCAAAGCCAACTTTAACACGTGAACCTATTTTAATATCTTCTTTTATACTTTCAGGTATTATATATGTAAACATTCTATCTACATTTTTAACACCTATTTCAACGATAACTTTTGCATACATATATATACCTCCATATAATTATATAGTAGCAAATATCATTTTTAAAGTCAATATACATCGTACACTTGTTTTTATATTATTGTATAAAAAACAAATACTATTTTAAGTATTTATCTAAAGTATGTAATATTTTATTTTTATCATTTGATTTTATGATATAATCTTTAAATCCATATTTTTGATAACTATCATCATATTCTACATTTGTATTTTTAGTAAGTAATATGCATGGTATATTAAAGTTTCTTATTTCTTGTAATTTAGTCATTATTGTATATCCATCTAATGGTTTTAATTCATCTTTAATTAATATTAAATCATATTTTTCTTTACTTCTAATTTTATCTAAACAGTACTTACCATATTCTGTTCTTTCTATGGTAATATTACTACCTCGTAATATTTTTTTTATTATTTTTTCACATGTTTCACTATCATCTACGAGTAATATTTTTTTATTATCATATTCCTTTATATAGACATTTTCCTTTGTTGGCACTATTTTGACATCTAATACTATTTTCATAGTAGTTCCTTTATTATAATCACTATTCGCAATTATTGTTCCTTCCATCATAGTTATTATCTTTTTAGCTGTATAAAGATTATTCTTTAAGTTATTTCTATTTAATTCTTCTTTCTTTTTATAAAATATTGTATCTAATTCTTCTGTTTTAATACCTATTCCACTATCTTCTATAGAAATTATAAGTCTACAGATATCTAATTTCTTAACAAAGTTTACACTTAGTTCTACATATCCATTATTCGTATATTTAATGGCATTATCTAGTAATGTTATCATTACTTTTTTTAAATTAATACTGTCTCCATATAAATATTCTGGTATATCACTAGCTATATCTGTTCTAAACTCTAGTCCTTTTTCTTGACATTTTTCTTTATATATACTTACTAATCCTTTAATTATTAATTTAATATTAAACTTAGTATTATATATTTTTATATTAGAGGCATCTATATTAGAAACATCTAATATATCATTAGTCATTGTATTAAATTTAGATATATCATATTTTATTTCTCTAGCATTATCACCAATATTTTCAATATTTGTTTCTTCTTTTGATACTTCACTTAATATATTATCAGCATGATCATCTATATTCCTACTTATATTTCTTATTTCTTTTGTCATATTAAATAGAAACATACTTTTTTCTTGATTAGCATTATCACTTATTTTTTTTGCTTTATTTACTTCTTCCAACATTTTCATATCTGGATTTTCTATTGTAAAATACATTAGGAATAATACCAAAGATTCTATTGGTGTAATTAATAACAATCCTGGATTAAACATTTGCCAAATTATAGAAATTGAACCAAAAATTATATAAAATAATAATGGTAAATATTTAATATTTATAATATGTTTAAAATTTTTAACAAGACAATAAAAGATAATTATAATTCCATAAAGTACTCCAATAGCCAAAAACATCATTGCTGGACCTGTTGGATAGTATAAGTTATTAACTTTCGTTATATTAATTGGTAATATTAATGTTTGCACAGCTATAAATATACCTATCACAAAAAATATTGTAATTTTCTTAGTATTTTTTAATCTATTATCTTTTTCATTCAATGAGAAAGAAATAATAGTTATATAATATACAAAAAATAATTCCCATAATACATAATAACAAAATATCATTCTTATAATTGCAATATAATAAATAGTATTTTGAAAATTATCATATTTATTAACCAAAACATAACTTAATACCTGTAACAATAATCCAATTATATTCAAAATCAATAACCAAGAAAAAGTTTTATTTTCCAACTTATTCATTTTAGGTTTAGTAAAAAACACAATCGTAATTATAATTAAAAATACAAAACAACAAATAGCAACAATGACACTTTCCATATTAACCTCTCCTTCTTATTCTTCTCTTTACATTATTCTTTTTAGTTTTATCAACAATTTTATCTTTAAATGAGTAAGTTTCATTTTCTAATGTCTTATAATCAACCTTATCTATTGAAGTTAATGGAATTTCACTTCTAAAAACATAAGTATATGGCAAATAATAATTTGGTAATTTTTCCTTAATCTCCCTATTAATTTTTGAAACTAGTTCATCTAAATCAACATTTTTTTCTTTTAAAACTATGTGAGCAACCGGAACACTTCTATAAGCTTTATGTTTAGCTCCTACAACAGTACATGATAAAACTTCCGCATGTCCACTAATTATATTTTCTATTTCAGTAGGGAATATTTTTGATCCATCTGATACTATAATTCTTTTGATTCTTCCAACTACAAATAGATTTCCTGATGAATTCATCTTACCGATATCACCAGTATGAACCCAAGTTGTACCATCAGCATGAACCTTAATCACTTTTTGATATTCAATTTCATTATTCAAATAGCCCTTCATAGTAGTATCAGTTTTAATACAAATTTCCCCTTCTTCACCATATTGTTTTTCTTCCATTGTATCAATATCAAATATAGCAATACTATTATTAATTAATGGAATACCTACACTTCCTTCACAATATGCTTCTTCCTTTGAATAACACGCAGATGATGATACTTCTGTCATACCATATCCTTGTCCAACATGATGATCGCAATTGTTATTATGAAAATAATCATTAATCTTTTGTTCTAACTCAATATTCATTGTATCTCCACCTGATACAGGCACTTTTAAACTAGATAAATCTATATTTTTTGTCTTTTTATCAATCATCATTTTTTCATACAATATCGGTCCACCAAAAACTACATTTGGATGATATTTAACCATAAGTTTAGGAAATATATTAGCATCAAATTTAGGTATTAATCGAAGATTCAATCCCAACACTAATGGCATATGCATAGCACCACATATTCCGTACGCAATAAATGGAGGAAGAAAATCAAGAAAGATATCACCTTTCTCAAAGTTATATTCTCCAAGTGCATGTTGATTGGCCATTTCATTTAAATTTTTATTAGACAATACAACCGTCTTAGGCTTTCCTGTTGTACCACCTGTTCTTACCATCACTGCAGCATCTTCCTCATCTAATACAGGTAATTCATTTAACTCAATATCCTTCCCATTTTCAATAAACTTTCTCCATGAAAGTATATCATATTTTTTATAATTAATCTTCATTCTTTGTTTTAAATTCACAAAGAATTTCAACAATTTATGTTTATGTAAAGATTCTAGAGGATTTAATAAAACAATGTTATCTAGTTTTGCACTCTTTTTAACAGTATCTATTTTTTTAGAATTCAAAAAAGTGTCAATTGATATTAACTTATTAGATTTAGTATCTTTAAGTATTTCTATTATTTCATCTTCTTTTAATCTAGGATCAACCATATTAGCAATAGCTCCAATACGATTTAATGCATAAAACAAATATATATTTTCAGGAATATTAGCCATTACTAACGTAACCACATCACCCTTTTTAATTCTCATACCAAGTAATGCTTTAGTAACAATATCTATATTTTCAAGCATTTTACCATACGATAAAGATTCGTTCATATAACTAATAGAAGTAGATAATAAATTATCACTATTATTTCTTTTCATATATTCATATGCACTACTATTATATCTTTCTTTTCCAATATTATTTTCATTATAACTCTTTAACCATGGCTTATCTATACTAGCATATCCAACCATTGGGCCATACACTTCCCCTAAAGATATTTTTCTCAAATATAAATTTCTTAATCTTTCTTCTTCTAAAGATAATTCACTAAGCTTTTCTTTTAATTTAATTAAATCTTCTTTTTTCATACTGCTCCCCCTACCATAAATCATCTTACAAAATACATTATATATTTCTACAATTATTTCTCCTTAACCATCATTCGAATATAACATAATAATCCCCATTCAACTGACATATTATATCTATACATTAAGAAATATCATAAAAACAACCTCAATATAACATTTACAAGCCCTATTATACCATATTTTAATATATTTTAAAGAAAAAAATAAGTAAATAGCTTACTTATCTTTAAATATATCTTCTCTCTTAATAATATTCTTATCAATCTTCTCTAATAATTCTTCCTTCTTAATAGGTTTGATTATTATATCACTAAATCCCATCTTCAAGTATTCTTCATTATATTCATATTTATTATCTTTACTAAGAAGTATTACTGGTATATTGAAATTTCTTATTTTCTTAAGACTTTCAAGCATCTCTGTACCAGTAATGGTATTCAATTCTTCATCTAATAATATTAAATCATATCTATTTCTTCGTGTAACTATTCGTATTTGATGTCAACATTTCCAAATGAAATAGCAATATTATTCATATATGGTAAATTTCTTTCATATAAAAAACCATATGTTGTATTATTAGGCTTTTGAGCACTTCTTGCTTCTTCACTATAGAAATTCATATTTAAGTATTCTTGTGATGGTGATTTTGTTTTTTCCATATAATATTTCCTCTTTTACTATTATTTTATTTTAAGTATTTATCTAAAGTATTTAAGATTTTATTTTTATCATTTGATTTTATGATATAATCTTTAAATCCATATTTTTGATAACTATCATCATATTCTACATTTGTATTTTTAGTAAGTAATATGCATGGTATATTAAAGTTTCTTATTTCTTGTAATTTAGTCATTATTGTATATCCATCTAATGGTTTTAATTCATCTTTAATTAATATTAAATCATATTTTTCTTTACTTCTAATTTTATCTAAACAGTACTTACCATATTCTGTTCTTTCTATGGTAATATTACTACCTCGTAATATTTTTTTTATTATTTTTTCACATGTTTCACTATCATCTACGAGTAATATTTTTTTATTATCATATTCCTTTATATAGACATTTTCCTTTGTTGGCACTATTTTGACATCTAATACTATTTTCATAGTAGTTCCTTTATTATAATCACTATTCGCAATTATTGTTCCTTCCATCATAGTTATTATCTTTTTAGCTGTATAAAGATTATTCTTTAAGTTATTTCTATTTAATTCTTCTTTCTTTTTATAAAATATTGTATCTAATTCTTCTGTTTTAATACCTATTCCACTATCTTCTATAGAAATTATAAGTCTACAGATATCTAATTTCTTAACAAAGTTTACACTTAGTTCTACATATCCATTATTCGTATATTTAATGGCATTATCTAGTAATGTTATCATTACTTTTTTTAAATTAATACTGTCTCCATATAAATATTCTGGTATATCACTAGCTATATCTGTTCTAAACTCTAGTCCTTTTTCTTGACATTTTTCTTTATATATACTTACTAATCCTTTAATTATTAATTTAATATTAAACTTAGTATTATATATTTTTATATTAGAGGCATCTATATTAGAAACATCTAATATATCATTAGTCATTGTATTAAATTTAGATATATCATATTTTATTTCTCTAGCATTATCACCAATATTTTCAATATTTGTTTCTTCTTTTGATACTTCACTTAATATATTATCAGCATGATCATCTATATTCCTACTTATATTTCTTATTTCTTTTGTCATATTAAATAGAAACATACTTTTTTCTTGATTAGCATTATCACTTATTTTTTTTGCTTTATTTACTTCTTCCAACATTTTCATATCTGGATTTTCTATTGTAAAATACATGAGTACGGTCACAAATGTCTCCATAGATGTTGCTAATAACATTCCTGGGTTTATTAGTTGAATAATAGTAGTTATTGTTCCTATTATAATAAATGCAATGATTGGAATTAACTTTTTATCTTTTAAATTAGTTTTACTTAAAAGAATGTTTATGATTGATATTATTATATAAACAAAAGATGCTATATACACCCAATAAACGCTTAGTCCATAAGTATAAATTAATTCTCCATCATTGTAATAATTTATTGGCAAATAGAAAATAATAATAATATTTATTATATATGTTATTATTATTGATATTTTAGTATGTTTAAATTTTGATTGTGGATTATTAACTATGATAAATGTATATAATGAAAGTAAAGTTACCCAAGTCAATAGGTACACTAAATACAATTTAGTTATTAAAAAAGTTGTTTTTGGTATTTCATTTAATAGTGGAATAGTTAATCTACATCCTAATTCTAATAATACTCCTATAAAAGAAGTAATTATTAAAATACTATATATTTTATTTTCTTTTGACTTGTATCTTCTTTTTGAAAAATATATAAACATTAAGAGTATAATATACACTAATGCATTAAATATAAAAAACTTACCTGTATTCATTTTCTATTCCCCTTTTTTTAATATTCTTGTTTTTGTTCTACTAGATACTTGTTCTTTTGCTATATGTTCTTCTGCTATAATTCTAAGATGTTCATAGTCTATTTTGTGTGATTTTTCATTTTGTGGAAACTCATCTACAACTTGAATATATTTTGGTATTTCATATGATTTAAGATTGATTGGCTTATTATTAAAATATAATGTAGAATTACATTTGTCTAAAATCTTTTTTTCTGTTATGCTTGGTTCATAATTATAATCACTTTTTAATTTGACAAAAGCATATCCTACTTTATCTCTTATTGAATCGGATACTCCAACTACGACACAAGAGTCAATAAAATTAATTGATGCAATTGACTCTTGAACCATATTGCAATAAATTTTATATGCTGAGCCTGTTTCACCGAATGTTATAATAAAATCTCTATCTCTTCCTACTATATGTGCATATCCTTCTTCATCAATAAAACCAAGTGTATCTGTAATATACCAGCATACTCCATTTTGATCATATTTTTTAACTTTTGATGTTGTTTCTTTATCGTTAAAATATTCTTTAAATACATGTTTTCCTGAATAGCATATATATCCTACTTCATTATATTTTAGTTCTTCTCCAGTTTCAGGACTAATTATCTTAACATTTGTTCCTACTAATGGTTTGCCTACTGACATTGGATTATATTTTATTCCTACTGCATTAGTATTTGCTCCTGTTGTTTCGGCATTTCCAGATCCATTACAAATGCTTGCATTGCTTCCGTGTCTTTTCAAAAATTCTAATAATTCTGTACTTTTTTTAGGAGAAAGAAAATCACCACCTGATATAAACACCTGTAAAAATGATAAATCCATTTTATTTATTTCGGGGTCATTTAACATTATATTGCATATTGATGGAATACCAAAGATATAATTTGGTTTTCTTTGCAAAAATGTATAAAAATTTTTAGCATTTAATCCTGGTGTTAGTATTGCTTCTTTTTTACTCATTAATGTCATTAAAGCACTTGTGAGTGAACCATATGGATATGAAAAATCAACACAAACAAGACATTTTTTTCCTTTATTCATTGCTTCACCAATAGAATTTTTCATGTATATTCCTGATGAAATTATATTTTCATTTGTTATTAGAACGGCTTTAGGGCTTCCTGTTGTACCACTAGTATATAATATAATTGAATCTTGTTGTTTTCCAAATTGGGAATTGATTGGTTTTCTGTAATACTTGGCAAGTGATTCAATCTCGTCAAATGATATAAAATCACTATTTCCCATAAATATATTATCTATCGTAGTAAATCTTTTTAAATTGATATCATTTTTATGTAACGTGATAATTTGTCTTACCTTTGTACCATTTTTAATAATTTCATTATATTCTCTATCTTTATCATAATTAATATATAGCGGTGAAGAAAACATGTTTAAATAATATTTAATTTCTTCAATAGTTGATTGATAATTCAAAAATGTAATAATAGTCCCTATTTTGTTTGCTGCTAAAAAGCATACCAATTCTTGATATAAATTGGGCATACATATAGGTATAATGTCATTTGCTTTAACACCTAATTCTTTAAAAGCTTTAGCTAACGTATCAACATCTTTAATTAATTCATTATATGTTACATTTAGATTTAAGCAATTAATCGCTTGTTCATTTCCATTAAATACATTAATTAACTTTAGGATATTATAAACACTCATATTAGGAATAATTGGATTTTTGGCAAAATGACTATATCCTTTTTCATGTGGCTTATCTATTGATGGATATCCTGTAACTTTCATTCTTACACTCCTTTATTTTAATTATAACATAGTATTATATATATTTATAATTATTTTAATTTTTTTTTGCTTGAATTTTTGCTTGAACTTTGTTCTTCTTCAGGTGGTTCAAATACATTGTTATTTATTATTTTTCTGATTGTTTTTAACATTATATTTAGATAATTTAATTCTTTAATATTTAATGTTTTCATATATTCCATATCCGTATTAGAAGCATATTCTTTTAATTCTGGAATATCTAAATTTTCTGCAATATAACCAATGATAAAACAATCTGGGAATCTAAAGTCTTCTTCATGTTTTTTTACATAATCTTGAATATAATAAATAATCCAATCTATTTTTAATTCTCTATTTCTTAAATCAAAATATATCCATTTTTTCTTAATAGCAAAGAATTTTTTTCTTAATATTTCTAAAAGATAAGAGTGTGATAATACGTAGTTACATAAACATGTATCAAATTCATTTAATAGGTCAATAATATAATTATTTATTCCTTTTTTCTCTAATTCTTCAAAGTTATTAAAGTGTTGGTGTAATCTTTTTTCTAAATTAATTGTGTCAAGAATTTCTCCAATAAATCTTTTAGCGAAAAAGTTTAACACTAGTTCACTATTTCCAAAATCTTCTGATAAAGTAAAGAAACCCATTCCTACTATATTATTAAATGACGTTTTATCATCACTTATATAATATTCTGCTTCAAATTTATTTCTATTTGAACAATTTTTCATTTTTTCAAGTGCATTATTTCTTATTTGTCTTACTCTTTCACGGGAAATGCCTAACATACTACCTATTTCTTTTAAAGTATAACTATTATTTCCATTAAGTCCAAAATACATATCAATTATTATTCTTTCTTTTTCTGTCAAATTTGAATTGTTTAATAATATTTCTACAATTTCAGGCCTTCTTTTTTCCATTATCATTTCCACAATATTATTTGGATCAGATGAATAGCTAGGAATCAAATCACCTAATTCATCTTGTGGTAATTGATCACCTTTTCCTATTTTTTCATTAAGACTTGGACTATTTAATAATAACATTATTCTATATAATTTTTCTAATTCTTCAACTGATATTTCTAAAAATTCTGCTAATTCTTCTTTACTTGGTTCTCTGCATAGTTTTTGATATAATTTTCCCATTGCTCTACTAAGTCTATAAATTTCTCTTTTTTTGTCTCCACTGATCTTCATAATATCTGAATTCCCAATTAATCTAATTATTTCTGTATCTATACAATGATATGCATATGTAGAAAACTTATATCCTTTCTCAGGATCAAACAAATCAACAGCTCTTATTAATCCAATATTTCCTGCTTGAAATATATCTTTAATGAAATCTTGATCATAATTATAAGCTACTTTATACTTTTTTACCACATTACATACTAATCTTAAATTATGTGTTATTAATGTATCTCTAATGGTTATATCTCCAGTTCTTCTGTATTTTGCAAATAAAGCTTTAACAATTTCATCATCAAGTGGTTCATATTGTTCTTTATGAATTTCTTCATAATAATAATCAATTATTCCATTACTCATAAACTTCCCCCTAGTGGCTTAATATAATACAATAAGTCTTAAGATTTGTCAACTAAATTTTTTAATGGTAGATATTAGTTTATTAAAAATAAAAATGATGTAGATTAAAATAATAAATTCTCAATTTTTATGAGGCATCTTTTTTATAATTTTTTATAGTAAAATCTACAATATCTGATGTTGCTTGTTTATTTATAAATTTATTTTGCATATTATTCATATTATCACATACACTCTTATCATTTAGAATCATATCAATATATAGTAATATGTCTTTACTATCCATTGCCCAAAAAGCCATTTGTCTTTTTTCAAAGAATCTTGCATTATATGTTTCACATCCTGGAATAGGCTCTGTAAATATTACTGGAATATTTTTAACAGCAACTTCTGTACTAGTAAGTCCACCTGGTTTGGTCAATATCATGTCACTAGCATCCATAAAAATATTTACGTTATCTGTATAACCAAATACATATAAGTTAGAGTTGTTAAATTTTTTTGTTATTTCTGTTTTCATTTTTTTATTATTGCCACATATAACTACAATATTTAATTCTTTTTTGTATTTATCTAATATTCTATTTATTGTGTCAATAATATTACCATAACCCATACTTCCTGCCATAATTAATGCTATTTTCCCGTTTACTGGTAATGATAATTGTCTTCTGGCTTCTTTTTTAGTATATTTAATATTAAACTTAGGTGATACTGGTATTCCAAATGGTAATATTTTCTCGCTAGGTATTCCTTTACTTGTGAAGTCTTCTATTAACTCACTACTTGGTATAACAAAGTAATCTGGATTAGTTTCTTCCCAAAATGGTATACATACGTAATCAGTAGCAACATTAATGAACTTTATTTTATCATTTTTCTTTCTAATGGAAGTAAGTGTCTCTGCTGGATATAGATGAGTACATATTACTAAATCAAAATTATTACTAGTTATGTAATCTACTAGATTACCACTGAAAAACTTATTTATTCCATATACTGGACTTTTTATTTTTAGTTTACCATATAGTTCTCCTAAGTGATATACTTTTTTAAATAAATTTGGTCTTTTCTTTACCATATCAATATATAAATTATCTACTTTTCTTGAAAATTTTTTACTAGTTAGTTCTATAGAATCTATTCGTATAGCTTCAATATTACGTTCATTAAATTCTTCAATTAAAGCTTTTGCTGCTGCATCATGTCCTCCACCAGTAGAGCAAGATAATAATAACACTTTCATACTTTCTCCTCAATATAAGATTCTATAATATTAGAACTTTCTTTTAATACATTATTAAATTCTTCCATTTTATTCATATATTCTATATAAATTTGATTATTTTTTAATTCTAACATCTTTTTTTCAATAATTTTATCTATTTCTTTATATTTAATATCTCCTTTATATTCTAATAAAGTTGCTTCTTTTTCTAAATCTTTTATTTCATTAATTAATTTTTGAATACTATCATCTTCTTCTAAAATAGTACTAATTTTTTTATAATCTTTATATAGCTTACTTTCTTCAATAGATTTATATAATTTTTCTAAACTATTCACAAAGTTCCCCCTCAATGGACCATGTTTTAGTTTCTGTTATTTTTACATTGATAATTTTACCAATATATTCTTTTCCAATATTAACATTAACTAATTTCATTGTATCGGTATATCCCATCATTTTTCCTTTTTTATCACTTTCTGATTCAATTAGAACTGATACTATTTGTCCTTTTAATCTATCATTACTTTCTTTGGCATATTTATTTATTAGTTGATTTAATTCTTCAAGTCTTTCTTTTTTTTCTTCTAAACTTACATTATCTTGCATTTTTTCAGCTGGTGTTCCTACTCTTTTGGAAAAAATAAAGGTATAAGCTAAATCATATTTTACTTCATTAACTATATCTAAAGTTTTTTGGAAGTCTTCTTTTGTTTCTCCTGGGAATCCTACGATGATATCTGTTGTTATGCTTACATTAGGTATTTTTTTTCTTAGTTTATCAACTAGTTCTAAGTATTCTTTGGTATTATATTTTCTACCCATTAGTTTAAGTATTCTGTCAGAACCAGATTGTATTGGTAAATGAATATATGGCATAATATTTGGATATGCTGCTATAACTTCTATCATTTCATCAGTAAAGTCCCATGGATGAGAGGTAATAAATCTAACTCGTGGTATGCCTATTTTTGCTACATCTGAAAGTAAATTTGCCATATTGTAGTTAATGTTTAAATCTTTACCATAGGCCGTAACATTTTGACCAAGTAGTGTTACTTCTTGATAATTGCTATTATATAATTCTTCACATTCACTTAGTATATCTTCTGGTAATCTGCTTCTTTGCTTTCCTCTTGTATATGGTACTATACAGTAGGTACAAAATTTGTCACAGCCATACATAATATTAACCCATGCTTTAACATTAGAATCTCTTTTAACAGGAACATTTTCAATAATATCTCCTTCAATACTATAAACATTTATTTCTCTTTCATGATTATTAATTACATTTGATAAATATTCTGGTATTTTATGTATATTATGTGTTCCAAAAATGATATCTATCCATTTATATTTTTCTTTTAATGTGTTAACAACACTTTCTTCTTGAGCCATACACCCACAGAACATAACAATAATATCTTTTTTTATATTTTTTAAATGTTTTATTCTTCCTAACATTCCTGATACTTTATTATGAGCATTTTCTCTAATGGCACATGTATTAACAATGATAACATTGGCATTTTCCATGTCATCTGCTTTTTTATAGGACATATCTTCCATAATAGCACTGATATTCTCAGAATCATGAACATTCATCTGGCATCCATAAGTTAATATATAGTAATATTTTCCATGGCCAATATTTTCCATATTTTCTGGTATATCATATTCTCCATATTTAATATGAACTTGATTTTTAGTTCTTACTTTAGCATCTTTTAAATTGGGTAAATTCATTACTGCTCACTTCCTTTATTATTAATAATTCTTAATTTATCATTTAATTTTTGATATATCACTTTCATTTGTTCTTCTCGACTAACTTCAATAGTTTTATCTATATCTATCCATGATACATCACTATTTTCATCTTCCTTAATTCTTATTTCATCTTCTTCATTAGCTTCAAAGAGATATGTACAATTAAGATGTAAATGTGAAGAAACAAAATGTCCTCTTTTTATATGTGCTGATACTGGTAAAATTTCTATACTAAAAATTCCATCACTTAACAACTTTAGATTATTTATTCCTGTTTCTTCGGATGCTTCTTTTATTGAAACACGTAATAAGTCTTCATCTCCATCAGCATGTCCACCTGTCCAAGCCCATGAATTATATATATTATGATATGCCATTAAGACCTTGGTTCTATCTTTGTTTACTATCCAATTAGAAGCAGTAAAATGGCATAATTTATTATCACGTGTTAATATATCAGGAAACATATCTATATATTCAAGAATTAACTTTTTATCATTTTCTTCTTGAATATTGTAAGGTATAAAAGACTCAATATTTTCCTTTAAACTCATACTATCACTACTTTCTAATTTCATCACTTTTTAATATTGATAAGAAGGCATCAGAAGGTATTTCTACTTTACCTATCATTTTCATTTTCTTTTTACCTTCTTTCTGCTTTTCTAATAATTTTCTTTTTCTTGTTATATCTCCACCATAACATTTTGCTAATACATCTTTTCGCATTGCTTTTATATCACTACGGGCAATAACTTTTGAACCAATTACAGCTTGAATAGGAACTTCAAACATTTGTCTTGGTATTAGTTCTTTTAAGTTATCTACGATAATTCTTCCTCTTTTATATGCAAAATCTCTATGTACTATTACAGATAGGGCATCTACAATATCACCATTTAATAATATATCCATTTTAACTAAATCGCTTTCTTTATATCCAATTAATTCATAATCAAAAGAAGCATATCCTTTTGTATAACTCTTTAATTTATCAAAAAAGTCATATACTATTTCAGATAATGGTAATTCATAGTGAATATTTACTCTTGATGTATCAATATATTCTGTACTTATATATATTCCTCTTTTATCTTGACATAATTCCATAATACTTCCTATATATTCGTTAGGTACAAATATATTTGTTTTAATAAATGGTTCTTTGATTGAATTGATACGTACTTTTTCTGGAAATTCAGCTGGATTATCTATGTATATAATACTTTTATCGGTTAATTCTATTTCATAGTTAACAGATGGCGAAGTAGCTATTATTTCAATATTAAATTCTCTTTCTATACGTTCTGTTATTATATCTAAGTGAAGTAATCCTAAAAATCCTGTTCTAAATCCAAAACCTAATGTACTAGAAGTTTCTGGTTCAAATATTAGTGAGGCATCGTTTAATTTTAATTTTTCTAATGCTTCCCTTAAATTAGGATATTTTTTAGAATCTATTGGATATATTCCACAGAAAACCATAGGCATCATTTTTTTATAACCTGGTAATAATTCACTAGCTGGATTATTTTCTAATGTTATGGTATCTCCTACATTAACTTTGTCTATTTCTTTAATACTTGCACATACATAACCTACTTCTCCTGCTGATAAGGTAGTTACTATTTCTTTTTTTGGAGTATGATAACCTAGTTCAGTTACATCATAAGATGAATTAGTTGTCATCATTTTTATTCTAGATTTATTACTAATAGTACCAGATACTACCCTTATTAAAGAAATTACTCCTAAGTAAGCATCAAAATAACTATCAAAAATTAGACATCTTAATAAATTATCATTATATTTTACTTTAGGATGTGGTATTCTTTCTATAACTGCATCAATTAGTTTATCTACACCTACACCTGTTTTTCCAGATGTTAAAATTATTTCTTCTTTTTTAAAACCAAATGTTTTATTAAGTTCTATAATTCTTTCATCTATATCAGCATTTGGTAAATCTATTTTGTTTATAACTGGTATTATTTCTAAATTATTTTCTAATGCTAAATATACATTAGCTAAAGTTTGTGCCTCTATTCCTTGTGTGGCGTCTACGACAAGAATAGCACCTTCACATGCAGCCATTGATCTAGATACTTCATAAGCAAAATCAACATGTCCTGGAGTGTCTATTAGATTCAATACATATCCATTATAGTTTAATCTAACAGCATTGAGTTTTATAGTAATGCCTCTTTCTCTTTCAATATCCATACTGTCAAGTATTTGTTCTTTCATATCTCTTGTACTAACAGCATGTGTATACTCAAGTATTCTATCAGCTAAAGTACTTTTACCATGATCAATATGTGCTATTATACAAAAATTTCTAATTTTATTTATATCCATAATTAACCCTCTTAAAAATTATAACACGACTAGAACAAAAGAACAAATATTTTTGTTCTTTTGTTATTTTTTAAATTTACTCTTTATTTCTCAATAGGAATATATGGGCAAAGATACTTTCCAGAGTTATTATTTACTAATGTTTGACTTATTATTACTTTATTTTTTTTATTTCTAATAACTTCTATATACATTTCTGAAGAAATTATATCTTTATTTTTTTCTATATCACTTTGTTTTAAGTATCCTGCATCTATTAAATTTTGAATTGTTATACATTGATATTCTGAATTAGTATTAGCAGAATTTTCTGTCCATATACTTTGATTCATTTCTTCTGATATGTAATTAATAGCTTGTTTTTCAATGTTTTGAATTGTTAATTCTTGAGATTTTTTCTTAGCTTTATTAACCGCTACATTGACTACCGATATTGTTATTGTAAAAATTATAGATAGAATTATTATCGTGGCTAGTAATTCTATCAATGTAAAACCTTTTTTATTTAATATCATATGTCACCATCCATTATATATTAATTATTATTTTTCATTATTATAAATTGATATTTGACTAAATTCACTATTGGCATATTCTAATAGTTTTTCTATAGTATTTGCATTGGGATTCATATATTCTTCTAGTGAAATACCGGCTCTACATAATTCTTCACTAGATAGTGTTCCTATTTCTGAAATTATAGAATCTCTTTCTTTAATAAATTCATTTTCCATATTACACCTACATCTCTAAATTATGATATACATTTTGTACATCTTCTATTTCTTCTAATGATTCAATTAAAGATAAGACTTTTTCTTCTTCTTCCTCATTTAGTTTTATATAATTATCTGGTATAAATGTTACTTCACTTGTTATAAATTTATCATAACCATTTTTTTCTAGTTCTTCTTTAACCATAATAAAATCTTCAGGTTTTGTATAAATAATTATATCATCATCATAAAGTACATCTAAAACTGGTAAATTTAGAGCATCTTCTAAAAATTTATTTTCTTCATATACATTTTCTAATACAATAAGTCCTTTTCTCTTAAACATATAGCTTACAGAGCCATCTGTTCCTAAATTACCATTTTTCTTTGTAAATGTACTTCTAACAAAACTTGCTGTTCTATTCTTATTATCAGTTAGACAATCAACCATAATAGCAATACCCGCTGGACCATATCCTTCATATCTAACTTCTTCATAGTTTTCAGAATTATTTTTATTCATAGCTTTAGCAATAGCAGATTCAATATTACTTTTTGGCATATTACTAGCTTTAGCTTTCTCTATAACCATTCTAAGTTGAGCATTATTTATAGGATCTGGATCACCACTTTTTGCTGCGACATATAATTCTTTGGCTAGTTTTTGAAAGATTTTACTTCTTTCGGCATCTATTGCCCCTTTTTTTCTTTTGATAGTAGACCATTTTGAATGTCCTGACATAATACACCTCTTTCTTTATAAATATATCAATTATTATATAATTAGTAAATACTTTTTATTTAATATATGATAATAATATTGGACTAATTATTATTAATAGCATCAGTGGTACAAAGAATAAAACAGATATTACGCTTATTTTTATTGGTATTTTTGATATTTTAGCTTTTACTTCCATCTTTCTTTTTTCTCTTAGATAGTCAACTTGTTGATATAAATTATCTATAACATTATTTCCATAAAAGTTAGCTTGATTTAATGATAAAATTATATTGTTAATACTCTCAGATGGAATTCTTTCTTGCATATCGTTTACAGCTTCTACGAGACTTTTACCAAATGTTACTTCTCTTAATGTTTCTTTAAATTCTCTTGATAATTCTCCACTTACATTGTTTGTTGTAACTTCTAAACCTCCGGATAAATTTCTGCCTGTATCTATTGATAACGTTAATACTTCAAAAAATTGTATAGCCTCATTTTCTAATAGAATTGTTCTCTTTTTTATTTTTCTATCTAAGAAGTAATAATTGTAAAAGTAAAAACAGTATATATATGTTATGATAGGACTTAAAATATATCCAAAATCAAATAACCATAGTAATAATATGAATATAGTTAATGTACTTATAAATTTATAAAACAAGAAATCATATGCATTATATTTACATTTAGATCCTAAGGATTTAATTTTTTTATCATATTTACATATTGTTTTTTTGCTAAAAAATATTCCTACAAATTCCTTTTTATTCATTAATATTTCACCTTCAACATTCTATTTAATACTATGACATATATGGTAAATAACATAACTATAATAAATATAACAAAATATCCTAGAGGACTTTCAAATAATGGACTAAAATAACTTGGATTTAAGATATATAGTAAAAATACATTTACTAATGGTATTATCATCAATATTTTAACTACAAGATTTGATACCATTGTTGTACTCTTAAGTTCACTTTCTAATTTTTTCTTGTCATATAAAGTCTTTTCTATAGAATCAAATACTTTAACAATATTTCCACCTGTTTTACTTAGAGTAATTAAAGAAGATGATATGTATACTGAAGATTCTACTTTAACTCTTTTAGAAAATCTATCAAAAGCTGATTCTATGGTAAGTCCATAACACATTTCACTATATATTTTCTTAAATTCATACTTTAGGGTACCATCTAATTTTTCACTTACTATTTTAACAGCTTGAATTGTTGACTTTCCTGATTTAAAAGCATTATTCATAATTATTACTGCTCTTAACATATCATTGTCAATTGTCTTGCATCTAATTTTCTTTATTATTATAAGTATAATATCATATATGTAAAATCCAATTATAAAGACTAATAGTATAAACAATAAGGATATTTTAACTTTTTTAAAAATAGAAACAATTATATATAAAACTGTAATGATGAGGGCTAATACAAATTTGTTTGTAATAATATCTTCTCCACATCCTTCTCCAATTACATATTTATCATATCTTTTTACTAATGTGGGTAGTACTTTTTTTATTGGCGTCCTTAATTTTTTTAATACATTATTATAATTAGATATAACTTTATCATATATGGAAATATTATTATTATTTTTGTTAATTGTGTATTTACTTATTCTTTTTCTTAATTTATATCTTTCGCTTTCTCTAATAATAAAAGTAATTAATATTATTATAATTAAAACTATGACAATCTGTATAACTATTGCAAATAATTTACCTTTCATAAATACACCTTCCTAAAAATTATTTAGTAATAATAAGTTCACTATATACTAAGTATTTAGCTATTAAAAATATAATAATACATATAATTGCTACAATACCAATATTACCTATAAGTCTTCCAATACTAGTATTTTCTTCCATTTTATTCACCAAAAATACTTTCTAATTTAATACCTTTTCTTTTGATTTTTTCATATACATGCGGAATATATTTATATTGCTTAAATGCTCCGATTACTTCTCCATTATTAGAAATGCCTTCTTCTGTAAATGAAAATATTTCTTTTAGTTTTAAATTATCACCATCAAATCCTACGACTTCAGAAATTGATGTTACTTTTCTTTTTCCATCATATAGTCTATCTATTTGAATAACTAAATCGATAGCTTTTTCAATATAGTTTCTAATAGCACTAACAGGTATTTCCATATTATTCATTAAAACCATTGTTTCTAATCTATTTATGGCATCCTTGGGAGAGTTTGCGTGAAGGGTTGTTATTGATCCTTCGTGTCCAGTATTCATAGCTTGTAACATATCAAAGGCTTCTTTTCCTCTAACTTCTCCAACAATTATTCTGTCAGGTCTCATTCTTAGAGAGTTTCTAACTAAATCTCGTATTGTTATTTCTCCTTCGCCTTCATAGTTAATGACCCTTGTTTCTAATGATATTACATGTGCTTGATGTAATCTTAATTCAGCAGCATCTTCAATAGTTATAATTCTTTCTTCTTGATCTATAAAACCACTTAAGATGTTAAGCAATGTTGTTTTTCCTGTACCTGTTCCACCAGAAATAATAATATTAAGTTTTGACTTAACTGCAGCATCTAAGAAAGTTGCCATACTTGCTGTTAGAGTTCCTTTTGTTAGTAGTGCTTCCATACTTTCTAAACTAGTGGAAAATTTTCTTATTGTAATAACGGGATTTTTGATAGCAAGCGGAGGAATAATAGCATTTAATCTTGAACCGTCTTCAAGTCTGGCATCAACCATTGGATTGCTGGCATCAATTGTTCTACCTAATGGTTCTACTATTCTTTGAACTGTTCTAATGATATGTTCATTATTTATAAACGATGCATTGTTATCTTTTACTAATTTTCCGGCTATTTCTACATATATCTCATTTGGTCCATTAACCATTATTTCTGTAATACTATCATTTTTAAGTAAGTCTGTTATTGGTCCATATCCTGTAATTTCTCTTTGAATTAAATTAAAAATGTATTCTCTTTCTTCAGGAGATAAATCATAATAAGTTAAAATATTATTAACTTCTTCATTAACATAATCTTCCAAAGATACATCACTTGGTATATTATTATCAATTAAATTTTGAATTATTCTACTTCTTAATTCTTCTAGTTTTGTTTTATCCCTAAATATTTCATAGTCATTTAAATCATTTATAATTGGCTTACTTTTTTCTATATTAAACGCTTCTGTCAAACTTTGTTTACTCATCTGCATCACCTCTATTATCTTTTAGTAAGGTAAAAGCCATTTTTTTAATGTTATCAATGTCACTGGCATATAAACGATTAATTGTTTTATTTAGAGTAAGTATTTCTCCATTTAGCACATATTTGTCAATGCTTTTTATGTAGAAATGTTTTAATATAGTAAAATCAACATTTCCATCAATCATACTTCTTATGTCATACATGCTAATATAATCTCTTCCTATATCTCTTGAATTATTTAATAATATATAATAATTTTTCATACCTGTTTCTTTAAATATAGCAAGCATATTTCGCATATTTTTAATATCTACTAGATCATTAGTAATAATAAATAAATTATTATATGAATTATCTAAAGCAGTCAAACTTATTTCATTCATTATATGATTTGTATCTACCAATACTACATCATATTGATACTTAGCTATATTTAAAATAGTTGGAATATATTTACTTTGTATTTTATTTGCATTTCTAGGATCTATTGGTGAAGATAAAACATCAATATTGTTGTTGTAAGATATAACATAATCTAATAATTCTGTAAATCTGTTATTAGCTATTCCATCTACTAACATATATATATCTTTCTTATTGTCAATATTAAGAAGTGTTGCTACTCCTCCAGCACATAAATCCAGATCTATAATTAAGACTTTTTTACCACTTAAACTATATATTCCTGCTAAATTTAATACAGTCGTTGTTTTTCCTACTCCTCCTTTAACTGAGGATACTACTATTACTTTACCAATATTCTTATTCATTATATCACCCTACTTATTACCTTTTTATCTTCTTCTATATATCCTTTATAAGTACTTTTTACTTCATATATTTTCTTTTTAGTAACTATTCCTTGAATATTTTTTTTTAAATCTATTTCAATTGTCCCATTTTCTATTTTAATAGTATGCTCATTGACAGAAATATTTTTATTAATTAATTCTTCTAATTTGCTATCTATATTTTCTTCTTCTATAATATCTAAACCATAATTTAAAACTATTTTATTTATATTATTTAATTCTTGTTTTGTGATAAACATGTTAGATACATCTATTACTAATAACATTATGAAAATAATTATTGGTAATATTAAAACAAATAACACTAATGTTTGTCCTTTATTATTCATATGGAAGATACCTCACTACTTTTATTGGAAAAGGATTATCTAATATAATACTAGATCCTGGTGTAATAAGATTTACTTTGCTACTAATAGTTACTACTATATAATCATCTTTATTATTAACTGATATATCATAATCAGGATACATTGTTTTAATTTCATCTATTTCTTTTTTTTGATTAATAAATTCTACTATTTCCATACTTTTATTTTCCAGTTTGTTTTTTTCATTAAAAACCATGCCAAAATCAATAATAACAAACATTAACATTAAGAATATAGGTAATATTAAAATAAACTCAACTAAAGCTTGCCCTTGTCTATTCAAAGTATCCACCTACCTTACTTTAATAAGTATAACAAAATAATTACTAAAAATCTACTTATTTTATTAAATTATCAATAAAAGAGCCGTTTTTTTTCTAATCAAAAGAGAACATTCCTATTTAATAAAAAAAGAAAGAGCTTAAATGTGCTCTTCTTATCAAGACTTATTTTTTATTATCTCTAGGATCTTTTCTTTTTTTATTTTCGTCTTTTATTTCTTTATTTTCTTTTTTAGGCTTATTTACTATAGGTTCAATAATTTTTTTTGAATTATCTTTTTTTAATTTATCTACTTCTTTATTAATTTTGTTAGTTTCCTCATCGTCATCATCTTTAAATATCAAATAGATAAGGCCTGCTATAACTAATATAATTAATATTATAATTATTATTTTAGATATATTAGAATTAGATTTTTCTTTTTCAATTTCTTCTGGTTCACTACTAGAAGGATTGATATCTATTGTAGGATTATCATCATCTTCCTTATTATTGTCTTCTTCATATGTTACATTGTTATTAATAGGTGTAACTTCAGTTTCTTTAGCTTCCTCTCTAATAACATTGATTGTATATATTTTTACATCTCCATTTTCTGCTGTAACGGTTATTCTTACTATATTGCTTCCTACTGCTAATTCTACCGGAGCTTCTATAACACTTACTGCACCAACATTTGATAGTTCTGTTTCAATATTTAACTTTGTAACTTCGTTTGGTACATTAATAGAGTACTCTAATACGTTTTCTTCTAATAATATTTTCTCTTCATTAATAAATAATTTTGATAAATTATTATCGTTTGAAGCATTTATTATTATTGGTAATGTTATTTCATCATCTGTCAAAGTTAATTCATTAATACCATCTACAAAAACATAGTCTGTAATACTAACTTCCGTTTCTCCATATGATAAAGCTTTAAATTTAATATTTAAAACAACATAATCTACTTCATTGTAGTATGGGGTATCAACTTCATCAATTACTTCTTCTCCAGATAATTTTGTATTAAATAGATACATAAATCTATCATTTAAAACATTTCCTTTCATAGTATCTAGAGAATTAACAGATATAAGTTCTAATTTATTTTTATCATAATTAATTATACCTTCAATACCATTTAATTCATAGTCTTTAAGGCTCACTATATAATCAATTGTGAATTCATCTCCAGTAGTTATATTACTGTCTTTTTTTTCTAATTTAGCTTTTAATGTTCCTTCATAGTCTTCATTTGAAGTTATGTCCCAATTTTTTTCATTTAAGGCCTCATTAAAATAATTTACATCTAGAATATTTTTATCTTCGCTATTTAAAGACTCTTCAATTAAATCATCAATATAATCATTTGTAACAAATACTATTTTATAAGATATATTAGTATCTTGACAAGATAGTACTATTAACATATCATTTACTAATTCAATATCTGTTTCTTCTTCAAGATTTATTTCATTACCTAATTCATCTAATATTTGATAAGTAACGATACCTTCTGTCATATTATCTAAGAAATCTTTCATTTCTGATACAGTAGAAACACTTTCTTCAGACTCAATTATATATAGAGTTCCATTACCTTCATCATCATTAGTTTCAAATTTTAATTCTGGATAATTAACATCACTATTTAAGATATTATCATTATCTTCATAACTACCATACATAATAGTAATAGGTTCATTATTTTCTCTTATAATTTTTCCTTCACTATTATAAATGGTAATAGGAATAATTATTTCATGTTTTCCATATAGATGACCATCTAAGTCATATTCTTTTTCTTCTAAATAATTTAATAAATCAGTTCCACTATATTCTACTTCATTAATAAAATAGTTATCTGTAGGGGCTAATCCTCCCATTTCTAATTCAGTATGAATAGTAAAATTGCTATTTTCTATTGAATACATTCCATTTTCTAGAGCTATTTCTTCTAATATATTATTATAAACATGATATTTAAGTCCTTTACCAAACTCTATTTTTTTATCAAGTTCACTTTCTCCAATGACTCTACTTTCTTCATCAGTTAATATAATAGAAAACTTGTATTCTCCATCAAATTTAATTTTATCAAGGATATCTAATTCTATTTCAGTACCTTGATTTAATTCAACTCCAGTTATACCTTTACTGCTACAATTATGTTCTTTTGTTTCATCCAAATAAACATAATCTTCACAAGTTTCAAGAGTATAATTTACTTCTTCTTCTAAAGTTTCTAAATATTTGACATTAATTTTATTTTCTTCTTCATTTAACGTAAGTTCAAAATCATTATTTTTTTCATAGGCAAATACTGTTTTTAAACAAGTTAAATTAGAAAATATTATAGCAAATACTAGAAAAACTTTAGTTATTTTACTTATTTTCTTACTTACCTTTTTCATTTTTCCACCTTTCTTTTATATTTAATTAACTTAAATGTTCCCCCTACTTATCAAACACCTCCATTAACTATGATAATCTACTTTATTTGCCTTCAACTATCATTTAAACTAATTATAGCACAACAATTCTACAATTAAATTAACTTTACATAAATTTTACAAAAAATAAAAGTAAGAAAGAAACTCCTCTAAATACAATAATTGTTTTTTTCTTTGCAATTATAATTTTATTTATTAAAATTATATTAGGTGGTAGAATGAAAAGAAAATTAGAAAAAATATTTAAATTAAAAGAAAACAATACTAATATAAAGATATAATTTATTGTTGGATTAACAACATTCTTAGCTGCTATGTATATTTTAATAATAAATCCTAATAATATTTTAATAGAGTTTAATAGAGGAATCGAGTGATCCAAGATTTTCATCTGTTTTCTTAGCAACAGCTCTAGGTAGTGCTATAGGAACTTTGTTTATGGCTTTATTCGCTAATATGCCTTTTGGGTGGTTCACTAGGATTTACTTTTACCTATAGTAATGTTATGGCTATCGTATTTTTAAGTGGTATCCTATTTATCATGTTATCATTTATTAAAATAAAAGGTGTATTCATAAGAGAAAAAATATTTGGTGGAATACCCAAAGTTATTATAGCTGCTATACCGTAGGAATCGGGTTGTTTATAGCTTTTATTGGTTTAAAAAATGCAGGTATTATTGAACATAGTCCTTTTACTTTATTAAAATTAACGGATTTTACAGACTTTAGTCAGTATACAGCTGGCGGTAATGTATCTAAAGCACTAGTTTGTTTATTTGGATTATTATTAATTACTATACTATCACATTATAAAGTAAAAGGAAGCGTTATAATAGGAATACTAGGTTCATCACTCTTGGCTATTCCTCTAAATGTAGCTGATATAAATATATTACTAGGTAAAGTAGATGGAATAAGTTGGATGTTTTGGGAAAATTTCAGTACCTATTTTTCTATGGATCCAGATAATGGTGGAATATTTATGTCTATTATAAAAGGTGGTTTTATTTTTCCAAAAGGCTCTATTATGACCATTATTATGATAATAGTTACTTTTCTAATAATAGATTTAGACTCTATGGGAACTATTGTTGGTTGTACTGAAAGTGCTAATTTATTAGATGAAGACGAAAAACCTAAAAATTATTCTGAATCTATGATGGCTGATTCATTGTCTACCCCAATTGGTGCTATGCTAGGAACTTCTACTGTAACAACTTATGTTGAATCAAGTGTCGGCGTAGCCATAAGAGGAAGAACTGGTTTAACTGCTTTATTTATATCAATATTCTTTTTGTTATCGATCTTTATCTTACCAGTATTTGCTTTTATACCAATTGCTTCATCGTCTGCAGCTTTAATTTATGTTGGTTAACTAATGATAAATAGTATAAAAAAGGTAGATTTTTCTTCCATAAGAAATGCTATTCCTAACTTTCTCACTATAATATTAATGCCTTTAACATATTCTATAACTGATGGGATAGGCTTAGGTATAATTACTTATGTTATTATAGATTTAATAATTTATATTATTGATAAAATAAAAGACGATAAAAAAGCTAAATTAAATATAAATTTAATAACAATAATTGTTGCTATATTATTTATTATATATTTCTTAATGTCAAAAATTTAATATAGTATTACACCTATTAGGAATGTTCTTTCATGCCTTTGTATATATTACACTTAAATAAATTTATATAGCATTATAGAAAAATACATTAAATAAAAAAGCAATTAATAAAGAAGATTGTATCTTGTTAACAAAAAGGTAAAAGGTAGGTTCTAATAATGATGAGTGCGAACTTCCCAGAGGACATTTATAGAAAATAAAAAAGTAAAACTTATTATTGACGATATTATCAATAATAAGTTTTATTATTCACTATACACTAAAAGAAGATTAGTTACTTTTATTTTTTATTTCTTCTTTTAATAAATTCAAAAATTCTTCTTTTGTAGTAGTAAATGTATCCTTACTACCATGTTTTCTATAAGAAATTGTTTTATTGTTACATTCTTCTTCACCAAGTATTAATGTGTATGGTATTTTTTTGATTTGTGCTTCTCTTAAGCGGTAGCCTAATTTTTCATCTCTACTATCAATTTCACATCTAATATCATTTTCAATTAAGTAGTCATATATTTCTTTGGCATAATCTCCATGATAAGAAGACACTACTGGTAAAACATTTACTTGTACTGGTGATAACCATAGAGGAAATACTCCAGCATAATGCTCTATCAATATTCCAATAAATCTTTCTATAGAACCATATATTACTCTATGTAACATAACTGGTCTTTTCTTACTACCATCTGAGTCAATATAAGTTAAATCAAATCTTTCTGGTAAATTCATGTCTAATTGAATAGTACCACATTGCCATACTCTTCCTAAGGAGTCTTTTATGTGAAAATCTAGTTTTGGACCATAAAATGCTCCATCGCCAGGATTAATCTTATATTCATGTCCAGATTTAAGGCAAGCTTCTTCCAAGGCTTTTTCAGATTTATTCCATACTTCAATATCTCCAATATATTTTTCTTCTGGTCTAGTAGATAATTCAATACTGTAAGTTAGATTAAATGTTTTATACATTCTGTCAATAAAATTAATTAATCTAATAACTTCTTCTTCAATTTGATCTGTTCTCATAAATATATGAGCATCATCTTGGGTGAATGTTCTAACTCTAAATAATCCATTTAAAGCACCACTAGCTTCATGTCGATGTACTTGACCAAGTTCTCCAATACGAAGTGGTAAGTCTTTATAGGAATGAAGAGAATTTTTATATACTAACATTCCTCCAGGACAATTCATTGGCTTAATAGCAAATGTTTTTTCATCTATTTCACTTGTATACATGTTTTCTCTGTAATTATACCAGTGACCAGATAATTCCCATAATTCTTTATTTAACATTATAGGTGTTTTTATAAATTGATAACCTTCTTTGGTGTGCTCTTTGTACCAAAAATTTTCAAGTTCATTTCTTAATATCATACCTTTTGGTAAAAAGAATGGAAATCCTGGACCATATTCACTAATCATAAATAATTCTAATTCACGTCCTAGTTTCTTATGATCTCTTCTTTTAGCTTCTTCTAATTCTTCTAGGTACTTAACTAAATCTTCTTCTTTTTTAAAACATATTCCATATATTCTTTGAAGCATTTTATTATTAGCGTCACCCTTCCAATATGCTCCACTTACTTTAAGTAATTTAAAATATTTTAGTTCTTTAACCGTATCTACATGTGGACCACGACACAAGTCAGTAAAATCTCCCTGAGTATAACAACTAATAACTTGTTCATTTTCATCCATTCTACTTATTAGATCAATTTTATATGGATCATCTTTAAATTTCTCTAAAGCCTCTTTTTTTGATATTTCATGGCGAATTATTTTTTTTCCGTCTTTAGAGATCTTTTTCATTTCTCTTTCTATTTTTTCTAAATCTTCTTCTTTAATTACTTCATCTCCTAAATCAATGTCATAATAAAATCCTTCTTCAATAACTGGTCCTACCCAAAACAATGCTTTAGGATACAAGTGTTTTACAGCTTGTGCTAGTAAATGAGCACAACTGTGATTCATAACACTTAGTTCTTTATCTTCACGAATATTAATCATTTATATCATTCCCTTCCTTCTAATGTTCTTTTTCTTCTTTTATATCTTTTAGTTTTAGCATGATCTCTTTCATATAAAAGCTCTTTTCTTAATTGTTCATATCTACCTTTCATAGGTCTTGATTTACGTAGTTCTTCAATTAGTAAATAATCCGGTAATTTTTTAGCTTCTTCCAGTGGCATATATTCGTGAGGTAATTTTTCTGTTACCTCTGTTTCTTGACAATAGGTAACATACCTCTCTTCTGGTACTATATATGGCAATACTGCTCCTGTATCATCATACACCATTACAATTTCTCCACACATGAGCATATCCCTATTTGATAATGAATAATCAAAGTCGCATCTTTTAACAAAAGGCATATTTTTCTTTATAAGATTATGTGTTAATTTTTCATTTTTTTTATTTATATTTACCCCATAATATATTCTTAAATATTTTATTAATGACATACTTTCCATAATACTACTCCTTATTTTTAATATTATTTTACATTATTAAACTCAACATTAATAAAGTATTCAAACAAAAAACACCCCTTATAAAGGAGTGTCATTAACACGGTACCATCCTAATTGATACTTAATTTAAATAACGGGTTTAACCGAATCACTTTTCATGATTAACTCCAAGGTAGTAATTACATATCTTGTTTATTAGTTTTCACCAAACACTAACTCTCTATAAAACATCAATATATAATCGTGTCCTTTTCACAGTTTTTCTTTCTGTATAGTTACATTATATAACAATTTGATAAAATGTAAAGAGTTTTTAGTGAATTTTCTTCAAAAATAATACATAAATTAATTACTATAGATTTATTTTTTTAATTCTTCTAAGATTTCTTGAATTACTTCTCTTTCGTCAAAATGTGTTCTTTTACCATTTATTTCCTTATAATCTTCATGTCCTTTACCTATTAGAAGTATAACGTCTCCTTCTTTGGCATGTTCTATACTATATTTTATAGCTTCTTTTCTATCTGGTATAACAATATATTTTCCACCTGTTTTATCTAACTCTTTTAATATATCTTTAGCAATATCTTCAAATTGCTCAAATCTATTATTATCTTCGGTTACGATAGAAAAGTCGGAATATGTTCCACTTACACGCCCCATTTCATATCTTCTATCTATACTTTTATTTCCACCACAACCAAATATAGTCACTATTCTTTTAGGGTTATATTCTCTTATTGTTGTTATTAAACTCTCTGTACTTATTCCATTATGTGCATAATCTATTATTAAATTAAATTTATCAGATACTTTTATAGGTTCTACCCTTCCTTTTACAAAGAAATTAATCAATGATTCTTTTATAATGTTTGTGTCAATTCCTAACATATGAGTACATAATATTGCTGCAAGGGCGTTATAAGAAGAAAATTTACCTGGACTACTAACTTTAAATGTATCTTTGATTAATCCATCGGTAGTAAATTCAATTCCTAAAAAATGATCATATTTAATATATTTTATATCTGTAATTCTTAAATCACTTTTTTCATTGTATCCATAAGTATTAATTGTGGAGCTTTTCTTATCTATCATATTAAAGACATGCTCATCATCTAAATTAAATATACCATGATGACACATATCAAATAGCATACTCTTACTTTCTATGTAGTCTTTCATATTTGAATGTTCTTTTTGACTTATATGATCTTTTGATAAGTTAGTAAATATTCCATAATCAAAATACATTCCTTTTACTCTTCCATATTTTAAAGCTTGACTAGATACTTCCATAACTAGGTATTCTATTTTATTATCAAGCATTTCTTGTATATATTTTTGTATATCATATCCATTTGGTGTTGTATTAATTATTTTATAGTGTTTGTCTTTAATATAAACTCCATTTGTTCCAATAATTCCTACTGTATTACCATTTTTTTCAAGAATTGTTTTAATCATAAAAGCAGTTGATGTTTTTCCTTTAGTTCCTGTAATAGCAATAGATGTTAATTTGCTTATTGGATTGTTAAAATAATTAATTGCTAATTTGCAAAAAATTTCTTCTGTAGATGATACTTTAATGACTGTTATATCTTTGTTGGAATAATCATTTTCTACGATTATAGCTTTTGCACCATTTTTAATAGCACTATCTATATAATCGTGTCCATCTACATTACTTCCTTTAATAGCTACGAATAAATACCCTTCTTTTATATTATTTGAATTTTGCGATATATCTTTTATATCTATATCATCTGTTCCACTTACAAGTCCATATTTAATACCTGAAAGTATTTTTTTTAATTCCATAGTTCCTCCTTAATTAAATATTTACTCCTTCTTCAAGAAGTTCTTTAGCAAATATTTCTTTAAACTTAACAAGTTCTTTTTTTATAACATCTGGATATACAGCTTTTGTTGAACTGATAGCATCATATATATTCTTCATTCCCACGGTTGTTCTATTTTCGTATAGGGCTTGTGAAAATGCTTGCCTTAATATAGTTAGGGCAATATCCGGATATCTAGAAGATATTTCGTAAACTCTTTTATATTCACTTGTCATATCTACGATAAATGTCATTATTTTTTCTTTTGTGAAATCACTATAAGATAATTTTACTCCTGTTTGAACTTCTATTTTTGGTACCGTTCTCATAAGTATTTGTACACACATTTCTTGTGTTGGTTCTTCTATTTCAATTTTTTCAAATCTTCTAACGAAAGCTTTATCTCTTAATATATATCTTTCATACTCATAATCAGTTGTAGCTCCGATAAGTTTAATTGTTCCTCTACTTAATCCTTCTTTAAACATATTGGCGAGGTCTAATGCTCCTTCTGCATTATTACCTATTAATGTATGTATTTCATCAATAAATATTATGATTTTTTCTTTTGTTTTTAATTCATTAACTAATGATACTACTCTATTTTCACCATCATAGTCTCCCAATAAAGATGGGGTATTAATTCTATATAGTTGGTATCCCATTAAAGCGTTAGGGACATCATTTAATTGTATTCTGTAAGCAAGTCCTTCTACAATAGCTGTTTTACCAATACCTGGTTTTCCTACTAAAACTGCTGACTTTTCTGGAGTAAGAAGAACCATAACTAATTCTTTTAACTCTTTATCACGTGCAATCGCAGGATTAACTAGATATTTAACCTCAGTTAAATTTTCTCCGATTTTTTCCAATATACTTTCATTCATATTATTTTCCTCTTATAAATACCATTATTATTACAATAAAGCTTAATATTGTGACTACCAAAGACATTAAATATAATATACTGGCATATCCGTATGAATACTCTTTTTTTTCTTTATATGGATTTTCTGGTAACTTTCTATTTTCTAATTTTAAATTCATATGATCACTCCAAATATAATTTACTTATTTTTTCTTTTGTATCTTTATCCAAAGTATCAATAATCTTGGTTAATTCAATACTTTTTTCATATAATTTAAGTTTATCTTCATAATATTCTAACTTTTCTACCATACTTTTTATTATTTTATGGATAGCATTTCTACTTAACAAATAATTATCACTAATTTCTCCTAGAGATAAGTTATTAAAATAATATTCTTCAAAATATAATTTTTGCTTATCACTAAATAATGTGTTATAAAAGTCATAAAGCATTATTATATAATTTCTACTTTCCATTATACAAGTCTCCATATTAAATAACTGATTGCTGATATAACAAGTATTACTCCTATAATAAATAGTGTATATATTAACCATTTTTTCTTGCTATCTCGAATTGTATAAGATAATCCAAAAAGTAATAAAGAAGTCATTAAAAGTAAGGCTGGTAAAAATATTATCTTTTTAATAGTAAGTATTATTAATACTAAAACAATAATTGATACTATATAACAAAATATTCTTTCTATCTTTTTTTCCATATATCCTCCTAAAGATCTTTAAATAATCCATATATATATTTTTCTATATCAAATGGTTCAAGGTCATTAATACCTTCTCCTAACCCTACAAATTTAACGGGTATTCCAAGCTCTTCTTTTATCCCAAGAACAATTCCGCCTTTGGCTGTACCATCTAGCTTGGTTAACACTATTCCAGTAATATTTGTAATTTCTTTAAAAGCTTTAGCCTGGTTAACACCATTTTGTCCTGTCGTAGCATCTATGACTAAAAGTGTTTCATCACATCCTCGTCCCATTACTTTTTCTATTACTTTATTAATTTTAGATAGTTCTTGCATTAAATTTGTTTTATTTTGTAATCTTCCTGCTGTATCTATCAATACAAGATCATAATTTTCTTTTTTGGCAATATCAAGCCCATCATAAATAACGGATGATGGATCAGTACTTACTGGTGTAATAACCTTAGTATCCGTCCTTTTTCCCCATTCTACTAATTGTTCTATAGCTCCTGCTCTAAAAGTATCACCTGCTATTAATAAAACTTTCTTATTCATATTTTTGTATTTATTAGCTATTTTACCAATAGTAGTTGTTTTTCCTACCCCATTAACTCCTACGAGCAAAATAATGGTAGGACCATCACTATTAAAATGAATTTTACTATCAATAATATCATTACCAACATACATAATAAATAATTCATCTACTATGATTTCTTTTAAGACATTAGTATCTTCTATATTTTCTTTTTTAACTCTCTTTTTTAGTAAGTCCACAAAATTCATAACTGTAGATACACCAATGTCTGCCATAATCAAAATATTCTCTAACTCTTCAAAATAATCTTCATTAATGAATTTATATTTTTTTGATAAGTTACTAAGTTCTGAAATAAATTCTTCTCTTGTTTTCTTTAATCCCTTATCATAATTTAATACTGTTTCTTCTTTATTTCCTTTAAAAACGTTTTTAATTTTATCAAATAATTTCATGTTAGTCACCTTAATTGTATTTTTCTATTATATATTTTTCGATATCTTCATTTGTATTATCTAACTTATCTTTAAGTATTTCTTTTTCTATATCTTTAAGTATTTCTTTTAAATACGCTCCCGGTCTTCTATTTAATATTTTGGCTATATCGTTTGCACTAATACATATATCACTTTTGTTTAGAATAGGCAATTTATTATATATATTGTTTACTTTAACTTTGTCATATCCTTTTATTTCACAGACTACCATTGAAATATATAGACCATATTTATATATATTATATTTATCCATAGGTCTTGACATTAATTCCTTTATTAATTTCATTTGTTCTTTTTCTAGTTTAGAAAAATTATATATATTTTCAACATTTAATTGAGTCCATATTCCTATAATATCATCACACATAACAATATTAGCTATATTATCTATATTTAAATATTTTTCTAATTTATATTTTAGTATTAATTTTCTTCCTTTTTCTTTTCCACATGATGAAAATATTTTATTTAATTCTTCTTTTTTTCTTTCTTTAGATAAATTATTTAGTAAACAACCATATTTTGTTAAATAATATCCTGTTTTATCATCAATATCAAAATCAAGTATGGAAGCAAACCTTATAGCTCTAAGAATTCTTAGTGAATCTTCTTTAATTCTATATCTAGGATTCCCTACTGTTCTAATAAGTCTTTTATTTATATCACTTCTTGCATTAAGAAGGTCTATTATATTACCATCTTTATCAATACATATTGTATTAATTGTAAAGTCTCTTCTTAATAAATCTTTTTTTAAATTGTTTATATATTTAATTTTAATAGGTCTTCTATTATCTACATATTTAATATCTTTTCTAAAAGTAGTAACATCAAATTTACTATTTTTATATATTACTTTTACGGAACCATAGCTAACATCACTAACGGCTTGTGAGGCAAATATTTCCATTATTTCCTTGGGTCTAGCATCAGTACATATATCAATATCAGATGTTTTTATTTCTAGAATACTATCTCTTGGATAGCCTCCAACGATATAAGCAACATAACCATGTTCACAAAATATGTTTAATACTTCTAATGCTTTGTTATACATTGTGTCCTCCCCATATAGTAATTATACCAAAATTAATGAGATAAGTCTATGAATACGCAGAAAAAAAAAGTAAAAAAATCAATGTGTTAATAGAATTTTCTAATTTTATTTTTTTACTCTTGTTATTTGGGGATTACCTAAAACATTTTTTATAAAACAGTTGGCACATACAGATACATATGTGTAAGTCACCCCATCATCAATAACTAATTGTTCTCCTTCTTTTACGTAATTACCATTCTTATCAATTCGTACATTAAAGTCTGCTCCTTTTCCACATCTACAAACGGTTCTCATTTTTGTAATTGTATCTGCTACTTCTAGGAGCCTTTTGCTTCCTGTAAATGCATGAGATAAAAAATCTGACTTTAAACCATAACATATAACACTTACTTTATATTCTTCGCTAATTCTTTTCAACTGATCAATTTGACTTTCTGTTAGAAATTGTGCTTCATCTACTAGTATATAATTTACATAATCATGTTCTATTTTATATTTTAATGGTGCATACAGAGGTGTATTTTCATCGGCAATAATATCTGCTTCTTTTTCTAGTCCTATTCTAGATTGAATTAATTTTTCATCTCTATCCAACTTTGGCTTTATTAGTAATGTTATATTACCTTCTTCAATTAAATGTTCGTTTTTATATAATAGATTAGCTGTTTTACTACAGTTCATTGCCCCATAGTAATATTCTAAAGATCCATTTCCTCTGTTGTTAACTTTGTCTATTGATTCAATCGTATCAGCTAATTCCATTAATCTAATGGCACCATTTGTTTTTTCTTGTGATATTCTTTCACCAAAAGCAATGACAGGAATATTTTCTAATTTCGCTATATAAAATAATTCTTCTATTAAAGTTTGACTTAAGTATTGTGCATTATCTACTAAAACGGCACTTATTTTTTTAAAGTCTATTTTATTATATAGACTTTCACCATCTAAAATGACATTAACGTCTCTTTCTAAATTGGCTAACTTTGATTTGATTTTTTCGTTGTTTTTGGCATTAATTATAGCTACTTCCATTCCTCTTTCGTTATAATTATAGGCTATTTGGCAAATAGATGCTGATTTACTGTATCCATATCTAAAATATAATTTTGACATAATATTACTCCTTTGCTCTTGGATGGCAAGATTCATATACTTTTTTTATTTGCTCATTAGTAACATGAGTATATATACTTGTTGTATTAACATTTTCATGTCCTAATAATTCTTTAACACTAATAATATCTGCTCCATTATTTAACATATCTGTAGCAAATGTATGTCTTAACATATGTGGGTGAACATGTTTTCTAATGCCACTTTTTATCATTATATCATCTAAAATATTTCTTATCATTCTTGTCGATAAATTATTGCCATTTTTATTAAGAAGTAAATAATCGTTATTTTTATTTTTTAACAATTGACATCTTCCATCTTTTATATACATATTCATTATGTTTTCACACATATGTCCATACACTACTATTCTTTCTTTTTCTCCCTTACCTAATACTTTGATGGTTCTATTATATCGATTAATTTCATTTATTTTAATGTTCACCAGTTCACTTACCCTAATTCCTGTTGCATATAATAGTTCTAATATTAATCTATTTCTTTGTCCTAATGGTGTTGTTAAATCTGGTACTTCAAACATTTTATCTAAGTCTTTATCTTTAAGATAGTTTGGTAAACTTATTTTATGTTTGGGATTAGATATTAAATTAAAATAATTATATGATATTTTTTCTTCTTTTACTAAATAGTTATAAAATGATCTTATACTACTTAATTTTCTTGATATTGTATTCTTGTCAATTTTTAAGCTATAGAGAAATTCCAAATATGCTTCTGTATCTTTTCTTGTTATGTTTATTATATCTATTTTTTTACTTTTAAAATAATTGTATAATTCACAAATATCAAATTCATAACTAATAATAGTTTTTTCTGAATAATGTTTTATTACTTTTAAGTATTCTAAAAATTCATTAATTAATTTCATATTTATTGTCTCTTTTTAGGTAAGCTTGGCTCATTTTCTCTTTTATTGAAGTTTAAATAATGTTTTATATATCTTTCTGTGGAAATTCCTGGAGAAAGAATATAGATTTCTTCTTCAATATACACATCTATTACTTCATTATCGAATTTTTTGGTAAATTCTTTTTTTAATTCTTCAATGCTTCTATATTTATCAACGATATTACTTTCTATGTTGTTATAATTTGTATTTCTAACATTTAGGGGGATTATTATTTTTTTATCTTTAAATATTAATACTAATGTATAATTATGTGTTTTCACTTCTATCATAAATTATATTCTCCTTCTAGTATATGTGGCAGGATATATTCCTTCTAAGTATTTGGCATATTCATCAAACCCTCTTTGATGTCCTTCACATGATGCTAAGTCTAACATATCACCATCATCTTCATAATTATACATTTCATCATTATTATCTATAGAAGGTAATTTTGACATATTTGTATTGTCGTGTTTTATTATTCCAAGTTCTACTAATTTAAAATAACTATCTCTATATTTCTTGTATGGTATAGTTCCATTTTTAGATGGAGCAAAATAAGCTTCTACTGTTCTTATAACATCTTGTGTTTCTAGATTTTTATATCCATCTCTATAGTTTAACATGGCATCAGTTTGAACAAAATGAATACCAAAAATTTTTATTCTTTCATTTGGAGATACTAGTATATAATTTAAAACAAGTTCCTTTATTTTAGAAATATCCATTTTATCATAAGCATACATTACTGGAGAAATTTTACCATCAAAGTCATAGCTATCATGTTTTTTTTGTCCTATTGTTACACACTTTACACGATTAGGATCTATTTTAGGATTATTTATCAACAGTTCTCTATTTATCCATTCAATCAATTCATTTTGATCATTAAATTTCTTAGTAAGTTCATCTGCTTCTTTTATTTTATTTTTTCCTGTATAAATTGTCTTAGTAGTTCCGTCCTTAAATGTTATTATAATGTATGTTCCTTTCATTATTTTTCTCCCTTCATTGATTTAAATATTTTTTTCCATAAGTTATTATCTGAATAATTTAATATACCAACTTTATATATTCTAAATCCATATTTCATAAGTAATAATATAGTTACGACCATTAGTAATATTGATATTAACATATCAAACAAGCTAAACTCTCCAAGAGCATACATTGTTGGAGCTAATAAACTCGATATAAATGGTAGATAAGATGCCACTTTAATAAAGATTGACCCTTTAAATATACTTGCTAGCGATGATAGATAAAATCCTGCTAATAGAATTAATACTATGGGAGTTTGTATTTGTTGATAATCTTCCATATTTGTAGTTACGGATGCTAATACTCCACTTACTATTGAATATGCAAATAGTGTTATTATTAATAACAATAACATAAGAGGTAATGCTATTTTTATATTATCCATTATTCCACTTGATGATAAAGTACTACCTAAAGTGGTCAATTCAACTGGTAAACTATTGATAATACTTCCACTTACAAAGTATCTTATTATAATTCCTATTATGCAATATATTATTAATAATGCTCCTTGAATTAGAACAAATACATTGGAAGATATTATTTTTGAGATAAAATGTGTTTTAGCACTTACGTTTGATATAATTATTTCCATGCTTTTAGTACTTTTTTCTTCATTTATTTCTGCTCCAATCATTTGTACAAGATAAACTGTTAAGAAGAAAAATGGCATTGTTATAATAGTTACAACTAAATTGGTTAACATATTATCATCTTTATTTTCAGAATCTAATATTATTCTCTCAACTTCTACTTTACTTTCTATTTTTTCATACATTTCTTTTGTTATATTATAACTTTTTAATACTTCTTCTCTTTTTACACTGTCAAGAGTATTAGATATTATAGTATAAGTTATCGTATCCATACTGCTATTAGTTATTAACTTAGAAGTTATATAATTAGTTTCATCTTTGTCTATTACAATAAGTATTTTATCAGTATCTTTTATTTCTTCTATAGCACTATCATATCCTTCTTTATATTCTTCTATGGAATATTTTGTTTCTGATTTTAAATATTCATTATTAATAGCATATATATCTTTAAATGTTTCTAATACTCCTATGTTATCTATAACTAGTATTTCTTCATTATTATTGAAGTCTCCTCCAAATAATTTAATTATTGAATCCATATTTATAAGTACAGATATTACTAATAATATGATTATATTTACTACAACAAACCATTTACTTTTTATTTTCTTTCCTAATGAATATTTTGTCAAAAAACCTAATTTATTCATAATTTTCACCTACTACTGATAGAAATATTTCATTAAGAGATGGATCTTCTTCAGAAAACATTTTTATATCATATTTACTTATTTCTTTAAATATTTTATTAGTATAACTATCATCCTCAATTGATATTATATATCTATCATTTTCTTTTTTTATATCTATTACGCCATCTAACTCTTTTATTTTATCTATATTAAAATCACCCTTAACAATTATATTCTTCTTTTTATACTTATCTTTTATATCTTTTAAATAACCACTTAACACACACTTTCCTTTTACTAAAACTAACAACTTTTCACAGAATAATTCGACGTGTTCCATTCTATGAGAAGAGAAAATTATTATTGTTCCTTTATTCTTTAATTCTAATATAATATTTTTAAATAATTCTACATTAACTGGATCTAGTCCTGAAAATGGCTCGTCTAGAATTAATAGTTTTGGTTCATTAATGATGGCTGATATAAATTGTATTTTTTGTTGATTTCCTTTAGATAATGACTTTATTTTTCTTGTTTTATATTCTTTTATATTAAATCTATCTAACCAATAATCTAATCTTTCTTCTATTGTTTTTTCATCTAATGATTTTAGTGCCCCATAAAATTTTATTTGTTCTTCTACGGTAAGTTTAGTTAATAGACTTCTTTCTTCTGTTAAAAACCCTATGGTATCAGTTATTTTATAGTCTATTTTTTTTCCATTTAATAATATTTTTCCTTCATAGTCATCAAGAAGACCTAATATCATTCTGAAAGTAGTTGTTTTTCCTGCTCCATTTAGGCCTAATAATCCAAAAATACATCCTTCTTCAACAGTAAATGATAAATTATCTACAGCTGTTATATTTCCATATTTTTTTGTAACATTTTGTACTTCAAGCATATAACCCTCCTTGATTTTTATTATATTAGATATAATTATCAATGTCAATAACAACATATTCTACTTACGATACCTTTGTTTGGTCCTTTCATTAATATTATACGAAATAAATTTTAAAATTACTTTTATTTTTTTTAATTTTATTATTTTTTTCAAATAAAAAAAGAGAATGTGTTTTCTTATCCTCTTATGATGATTTTCTTTTTATTAAATTTTTTCCTCTATTCAATAATTCTTTAGTAGCTGGGGTAATCATGTACATAATTGCAGTTATTAGGAATATTAATACTATAAAAGTAATTCCTAATCCTAAGATACATGTTAATATAGAATGAATATTATTGAAGAAAAGTATTTCAATATATTTAAATAAATAACATACTATAAAAAATATTATTACTGTTATCATATATGTTGTTACTACTTTATGTACACCTAATTTTTTTAAGTTTGTTTTACCAGTATCCTTAGCTTTTAGGATAATATTTACAAAATATGCTAAAGATGTAGCAAATATTAAACCATCTATACCATAAGGTTTAATTAATACAAATGATAACACTAAATTAATTATAGCACATGTTAATGTATGATTCTTATTGATTTTAAATTGTCCATCAGCATTTATTAGGGTTAATAATGGGTAGTATATAATACCTAAGAATAGTGTTGCAGTAAATAATACAGCTGTTCTGTAACTTAGAATATATGTTGGATCATTTATCCATAGATTTACAAAAGTTCTTATTCCTAGTAAAAATGTTAATGATAAGGAAAAAGAAATAATTGAAAATAACGTAAATGATTCTTTATATAAACCAATAACTTTTTCTTCTTTTTCATCACTTGCTAAAACATTACCAAATGAATATACTGATACTATTTGTATTCTAGAGGCTATTTCTGATAAAAACCTTAATATATAGTTATATGTTGTATATATACTTACTATGGTTGGTCCTAGAAATCCCATCAATAATATGGCATCTACATTATTTAGTATTAAATAGCCTATTTGACTTACACCTAAATCTTTTACCATTTTTACCATAGTAATATTCTTGTTTTCTACTTCTTTTAACCAATAATATCTCTTTTTAACAACTATTCGCATAGTTATTTCTTCTAGTATTTTTACAATTAATATAACAATTGCTATACTTTCTAAATTTCTAAATTTTATAGATGCAAAAATTATTAATAAATCACATATTATTTTAAAAGTATTTATAACACTAGAATAAATATATTTTTCTTGATTAGAACATAATATGGCACGATATGTCTGCGTTTTTCCAAAATACGCTATTAAATAAGAACAACATATTACTATAAAACATATTAAAGCACTATTTCTATATCCATCATTAAATCCATAAAATAGATATAATCCTAAACTAACTATGGCTACTATGGTAATTATTATTATACCAATTATTTTAAATATATATCTACTTCCAGAATATATTCTATTAATATCATCTTTATTTTTTTCAGCAAATGGTTTATATAAACTATAAATTACAGCATCGTCAAAACCAAATTGTGCCAAAAAGACATAAGATATAATTTGGTTTATAGTTTGATAATAACCATTCCCTACATCACCTACATATTTAATCAAAACATTCATTTTGACTAGACCAATTCCTCCAATTATAATATATGGTAATATATCTGTAATTACATTTAATAGCATTTTTTTTGTTCTCATATTTTCTCCCTATAGTAATTTACAATTTATAGTTCATCATACTCTTCTATCTTTATTTCTTCTTTTAATTTTTCATAACTATATTCTTCTATTTCATATTTTTTATTTATTATATCAATAAATTCTGTTATTTGTTTTTTTTCTGGTTTAAAAAAAGTAATATTTAAAATAATAGTATTTTTCTTAACATCTAGTTTGTTTATATTAAATTTTGTATTACTGGTAATATCTTTTATTAGTTCTTTTATTCTATCTTTTGAGGAAGTAATTGTAACTTTAATTTCTTCACTTGTTTGTTCATATCTACTTTTTTGATTGACTATTTTATTAACATATCTTAGAAAAACATTAGAGAACAAAATTATTACTGTTCCTGATATTGCTTCAAGTATAAAACCACTAGCACATAAAACTCCTATTGATGCTGTACACCATAATGTTGCTGCTGTTGTTAATCCTCTAATTTTTACTCCATCTTTTAATATTACTCCAGCTCCTAAGAAACCCATTCCTGTTACTATTTGAGCAGCTATTCTTGTTACATCTATGTTATATCCATTTAATAAAAATGAAAAACTAACAAATAAATATGATCCTATAGCTACTAGAATAGTTGTTCTAAGACCTACAGAACGGTGTCTATATTGTCTTTCTATTCCTATAAAAAGACTTAGAAAAAAACATATTAATAAATAAACTATAAACTTTTCTAAACTCATATTATTTCCTCTATTCTTTATTATAATTATACTAAAAATTCAAAAAAAGTAAACATTTTTTTAAATTGGGTATTTTACTTTAACCATTTTTGCTTTTTTGAGTAAACTATATTAGATACTTAAAGGAGGTATTTATTATGTATTACTATGGTGGATACAATAGTGGATATGGCACAGGTACTAGTGGATGTGGATGTGGTGCTTCATATCAATCATATCCTAGTTACGGATATCCTAGCTGTGGATGCGGTGGATATGGAGGATATGGAAGTGCCGCTGCTATTGTTTTAGTACTATTTATTTTACTAGTTATAATTATAGGTACTAGAACTTTTAATGCCTAGCTCTATATTTTAAGGGAAATGCTTCCCTTTTTTTATATTATGTGTTAAAATACTTCTTAGAAAGAAGGGATAGTATGCTTAGAACTTGTGATATTCTTGACGAAAAAGATAAAAGAGTTAGAGCTGAAAATAAAGAGGTTGTTTTTCCTTTATCAAATGAAAAAAAGAAATTAATTCACGATATGCTAGAACATTTAAGATTAAGTCAGATAGAAGAATATGCTGAAAAATATAATCTTCGTCCTGGTATGGGTCTTGCTGCTCCACAAGTTGGTGTTAATGAAAGATTTTTTGTGGTTTGTCATGAAGAGGAACCCGGCAAATTTAAAGATTATGTATTAATTAATCCTAAACTTATTTCTAATTCTGAAGAACTTATATATGCATCTGAAGGAGAAGGCTGTTTAAGTGTTAATAGAGATGTTGTTGGTATTGTTCCTAGATATGCTAGAGTTACTTTTACTGGATATGATGTTGATGGTAATCCTACAAGATATAGAGCTAGAGAAGAACTATCAATTGCTTTTCAGCATGAACTTGATCACTTGAATGGAATATTATTTGTTGATAAAATTGATCCAAATAATCCATTTAAAGATAAAGATTTTATGAGAGAAATATAAAATAGTACCTAATTAAGGTACTATTTTATTAATTCTATATTTATATCAAAAATATAATCTTTTATAAAATCATTAGTGATAGGTATTGTTATTGATAATAATTCACTAGTGTCATTAATTTGTATATTTCCTAATGTAGCATATTTACTAAATTCTTTAGAAAATGTTAAATTGCCATCTATTCTACTCTCCATTTTAGGATATTTACCTTCTAAATCTATATATATTAATTTATTATTTGTATCTGACAGAAAACTGATTGTACATTTTTTTTGCGTACATTCTTCTAATTCTACACTAGTATATTTATCATTATCTTTCATAATATTATTTTCTATTATAGCCTTATCATTAATTAGTATTGTTTTAACTAGCAGATCATCATTCTTATCTTTTACTTTAATAGTTAAATTTAATAAGAAATATGCAAGACCAAATGCTATTACGCTTGCTAATACTACTTCAACAGTTAGATAACCTTTATTGTTTAATTTTTTCATAGTTTTTCTACCTCTAAATATGAATAATAATAGTTATTATATACTTCTGTTTCTATTATAAGATAATAATTATTTTTATTTTCAATATTATTTTCTAAGAAGGCTATGTAGTCTTTAAATGTTTGATTAGTATTATTAATTTTTTTTAAGTCTCCATAATTAGATATATATATATTGTTTGTACTTTTTAATTCATTACATAGTCCTTTACAATAACTATCTATTTTTATTGTACTTGTATATTCTTTTATTAGAGTATTTAATGTTCCATCTTTTATCATTGCATCTCTTACATTAGCTAGCTTGTATATACTATCAGGATTATAATAATTTATTTTTTCTTTAAATCCCGTAAATAGTTTTCCATAACTTACATACATAGTTACTAATACAGATAATACTATTACTGATACTACTACGACTTCTGTCATCATAAACCCTTTATTATTCATATATCCTCCTAGATGTTGCATTTATTTATTTTTATTTCATTTGCATCTTTATATACATATTTCTTATTTTCATAAACTACTCCACCATTATATGTGTTGTTATATGGATCTGTTTTTTCTTTGTCAGTTAAATCTAAGTCATCTATACTTATATAACAAGTACCATTTTTAAAATTAGTTAATTTATTTTTATTATTTGAATAGTATAATTCTGCTGAAGATTCAATAATTCTTTTTTTGGCATCATCTTGTTTGGCTTTGCTTCTTTCTATTGAGGCAGTAATACTTGGTATAGCAATAGCTGATATAGCTATTAATAAAACTATTACGGCTAATAATTCTATTAATGTAAATCCTTTGTTATTTAATTTCATATATTCACATCCTTTAATTTTTCTATAATGTTTGCTTCTCCGTCTAGTATACTAGATATAGAATGACCTTGATTAAGTTCATTTATAATATAACTTAATTTATATGAACAATCTATCAAAGTAAACCATTCTTTTTTTCTGATATTTTCTGGTACATATGATAGATTTGTAGCATATACTCTATCAAAATATTTTTTCTTATAATATAAATCAAATTTATCAGGACCATTTGTAAATAAGGCAAATGTTGCTATTAAAAATATTCTATTAGCTTTTAATTTTTTTAATCTTTCTGATGTATCTAATAGTGATCCACCTGATGCAATCATATCATCTGCTACGACAACATCTTTTCCTTCCAGTGAATCTGGGCCTAAAAAGCGATGTTCTATTATTGGGTGATGACCATTCTCTAATTTAGTATAATCTCTTTGTTTGTAAAACGAAGCAACGGGAATTCCTCCTAACATATCAGATAGTAGACTTGCTCTTTTCATTGCTCCTTCATCAGGTGATACGACAACTAAGTTTTTAGAGCTTATATTCTCTTTTGTTATTAAATTAAATAACATTTCATCGGTAGCATATATATTTTCAAAGGCAATATCTGGTATAGCATTACATATTCCACTATTATGAATATCAAACGTAATTACTTCATTTACACCACTTTTTACTAATTCTTGTAAGGCTACGGCACAGTCTAGTGATTCACGACCAGATTTTTTATCTTGTCTTGATTGATACATATATGGCATAATTAGAGTTGTTTTTTTAGTGTGTCCACATATTGCACTTAGAATTCTTTTTATGTCTTGATAATGTTCATCTGGCATCATATTATGTATTTTTCCAAATGCTTCATAAGTTATATCATAGTTAGTAACGTCAGATATAATATAGACATCTTTTTCCCTAATGGTTTCATTTATCAAAGCTTTACCTTCTCCATTATTAAATCTTACTAAATCAATATCTACTAGATAATTATCTTGGGTATTTCTTAGAACTTGGATATGGGCATTAATTTTTGAACCCATTTCTTTAAAATTCTCTGGTACAATAATTTTTAATTCACTCATTTTACTCCTCACTAATTTCCATATTTTTAAATTTTATATTTAGAAATTTACGACTAGATAGATAATCACATTTATGAACAAATCTTTCAATTTCATTTCTAGGTATAGGTAATATTTCGTTTCCTTTATAGTCTTTATTCCATTTACCCATATGTGCTTCTATCATAGTACATAATTTTCTTACTTCTATTATATCCATTTGTAATTCATTATGGTGTTCCATTATTAGTTTGGATACGATTAATGGATGTTCTACTTTGGTATATTCTTCTTTAGGAATACCTAATTTACATCCATCATGCAATACTAAGGCCATAATTATTAAGTCTTTATCTTCATCTGTAAATCTATCTTCAATATTGAATAATTCATAAGCTATTCTTACGGCTACCTTAGTATGTTTTAATAATCCATGATTAGTAGTGGAAAATTTTGGATGATATTTTCCAGTAGAAGAAGCAGGTATTTCGAAGAAATAGTCTGGTAGTAAATTAATTAGTTTTTTTAAATCTTCTTTATTACTTTCTTTTTTTAGATAACCTATTTCTTTTTCAAAATATTTTATTTTATTCATTATTCCTCCTTATATTTACATCTATTTTATTATAAGGTATCTCAATATTGTTTTCTTTAAAATATTTTAATATTAAACCATAATAGTCTCTTTTTATTTGGTATCCTTTATTAGGAGCACACTCAATGCTTACTAGATATGATATAGATGATGAATTAAATTCATTTACTCCAAGTAGTGAGTAATCTTTAACATTTTCTATACTTAAAACGTCTTTTTTCATACTTTTTAAAGTATCTTCTAACTTTTCTATATCTGTTCCATAAGCCACAGGTAGATCTATATATAGTATTGTATTTGACATATTATAGTTTATAACTTCTTTAAAAGATGAATTAGATATAGATTTTATATCTCCATTAAATCCTCTTATCTTAGTACTTATTAACCCTAATGATACTACTTCACCTTTAAATCCATTTATTAAAACAGTATCACCAATATTATATTGATTATCAAATATTATTAATATTCCACTTAAAAGATCTCTTACTAAGTCTTGGACAGCAAGTCCTAATACTACCCCAATTATTCCAATAGAAGCTACAATTGATGTAGTATTTACTCCATAAACATTTAATATAGATAATACAACAAAAGCTACGATTAAATATTTTATAACATTAGTTGTTAGAAAAATTATTGTTTTCTTTTTATTATCTATCTTTTTTGTTTTAAATATTTTAAGTATTATTGTTTTTATAATTGCATATATAATTATTCCTAATAATATATATATAGCTGGTTGATAAAAACGTGGGGATGTTAATATTCTCATTACAAATCACTTCCTTTTATTTTACATAATATTCTATATTTATTTATAAATATTTTGATTTAATATTTGTCTTAAATTTTTCTTTGTTATAATTGGTCACTTCCTATTATTTCACTTAGTATAGTATTAGATAAATATATATATTTTGATGGGATTCTAATATTATTATCTATAATTTCTAATTTATTATCATTAATTAATTTTTTTATTATTTCTTTTTCTAAAATATTAGTGTTATGTTTTTTATTGTAATCTAGATAATTAATTCCATCTATTAATCTAAGTCCTAACATTAAACCATTCTCTTTTCTTGTTTGTTCATTTTCATAGTTATTTTCAAATATGAAATTATCTTCTAAATACTTAGACAAATTTTTAGTATTAGATATACGATAGTTATTAATATAACTTACTGCTCCCAAGCCAAATCCATAATATGATTCATTTAGCCAATATATTTTATTATGAATACTTTCATAACCTTTTTTTGCATAATTACTTATTTCGTAATGATTATAGTCATTCTTTTTTAATTCTTCTTTTATATAATTATACATTTCATAATCTATATCTTCTGATATTGGAGTAAATTTATCGTTGTATAATTTAGTGTTTTTTTCCAATATTAGTGAATAGCATGATATATGTGGTATATCTAATAATAAGAAGTTATGAATATCTTCTTTTAATGTGTCAATATTATCAGTAACTCCATATATTAAGTCAATATTTATGTTAGAAAAATATTTTTTTGTTAAATCAATGGTATCAAATATTTCTTCTTTAGTATGAGTTCGTCCTAATATATTTAATGATTCTTTGTTAAATGATTCCACACCAAAACTTATCCTATTGACACCATATGACTTTAAAAGATTAATTTTATTTATATCCATATCTTCAATATTACTTTCAATAGTAAATTCTATATTGTCTTCTTTATTAAATATATTTGTTATTTCTAATAGGTATTCTAATTCTTCTAGAGTAAGACTTGTTGGAGTGCCTCCACCTATATAAAGGGTATCTATTTTTTCTCTTTTATATCTTGAAAGTATTTCTTTTTTTAAATTATTTAGATAATTTTTTGTATATTTTTCATTATAATTCATTTTACAAAAATCACAGTAATTACATATGTTTTTGCAAAATGGTATGTGTATATAGACTCCTAACATATTACCACTCTATTTCTTTTATATTATTCTTTTTTAAGAATTCGTTTGTTTTAGAAAATGGTCTACTGCCAAAGAAACCGCTATTTGCTGAAAATGGTGATGGATGGGGTGATTCTATAATATAATGTCTTTTATTAGTAATTAAATTTTTTTTACTCCTGGCATAATTTCCCCATAGAATAAATACAATAGGTTTTTCTCTTTCGTTTAATTTTTTTATAATGGCATCAGTATATTCTTGCCATCCTATTTTGCTATGAGATGTAGGTATATCTTTTAATACTGTTAAGACACTATTTAAAAGTAATACACCTTGATTAGCCCATGAAATTAAGTCACCAGTAGTTTTAGTTATTCCTAAATCATCATATAATTCTTTATATATATTTTTGAGAGATGGCGGTAATTTAATGCCTTCATTTACAGAAAATGATAATCCATTTGCTTCGTTTTCCCCATGATATGGATCTTGTCCTAAAATAACTACTTTTACATCATTATAATCTGTTAATTTTAATGCTCTTAGAATATCTCTTTTTGGTGGATATACTATTTTCTCTTTATATTCTTTATTTATAAACATTGCTATGTTTTTAAAATAATTCTTTTCATATTCTTCTTTTAAGACTATATCCCAATAATTATTGGTCATTATTGTCCTCCATCTACAGCTAATTTTAATTCATAACACTTTTCTACTCCTGGTCCATTAGGACATACTCCTGTATCTATCTCACAGATGTGAAATTCTGCTACACTTTTGATTGTTTCTATGTAAAACTCACAATCTGTAACATCTTTGTATTCTTCTTTTGAGGCAGCGGGATTATAAATCTTTCCATTTTCATCACCTTTTATATATCCATATTCTACTAGTGTTTTTAATGGTATTTTGATTTTTTCTTTAACATTTCCACATATAGGTAGTTCTTCTGGTTTAATGTTTGCGCATTCTAATGCCATAGCGGTGGCACCATCTATAATGTTTGCAACAAGAATAGTTCTTTCTCTTTCTTTAGCTTTTTGTATAGTATTCAATGTAACTATTGTTACTACAGAGGTGATTAGAGCTAAAATTATTAGGGTAGCAAGTAATTCTATTAATGTAAAGCCTTTATTTTTCATTATGTCACATCCTTCTTTATTTATAATTTAATTATATAATAAGTATAGTTAAATAACAAGAAAAAGACTAAATTTATTAGTCATTTTTGTATAAAGTATCAACTGCTTTAGCATTTAAAGTTAAATCAGCTGTAATTTCTTTTTTATAAGCATAATATGCTGCACTTCCTATCATCGTAGCATTATCTGTGCAATAATTTATTGGTGGATATGAAAAATTAATATTCTCTTCGTTTGCCATTTCTGTTAATTTTTCTCTTAGATAGCTATTTGCTGCTACGCCTCCTGCTAATACAAGATTTTTAACATTATATTCTCGTATTGCTTTTTTTGTTTTCTTAACTAGAACCTTAACAACTCTTTCTTGAAATGAATTGCACATATCATTTATTCTTATTTCATTACCTCTTTGTAATTCGTTATGTACTAGATTTACAATTTTGGATTTGATACCGCTAAAACTGAAATTATAAGTATTATCATCTAATGGAAGAGGTAAATCATAAGTGTATTGTCCTAACTTAGCTAATTTATCTACCTTTGGTCCTCCTGGGTACTCTAGTCCTAATACTTTTGCTACTTTATCGTAACATTCTCCTACGGCGTCATCTAGAGTTGATCCTATTCTTTTAAAGGTATAATCACTCTCCATATACACTAAATCTGTATGTCCACCAGATACAACTAATGCAATTAGAGGGAACTGTAATCTTTTCTCTAAATTATTGGCATATATATGTCCTGCTATATGATGAACTGGAATTAATGGTTTATTTAAAACCAATGATATCGTTTTAGCACATTCTACTCCTATTAATAACGATCCAATTAAGCCAGGCCCATAGGTTACCCCTATGATATCTATATCTTCTAGGGTTAAGTCTGTTTTTTCTAGTAGTTCATCTAATACTATAGTTATTGATTCTATATGGCTACGACTAGCTATTTCTGGTACTACTCCTCCAAACTTTTTATGAATATCAATTTGTGTATTTGTAACTGTAGCTATTTCTTCTGTTCCATTTTTTACAATACTCATACTTGTTTCATCACAAGATGTTTCTATTGCTAAACAATATATATCTTTCATTTACATCACCTGTTTCTCCATTAAAATACCATCTTCATCTCCATAATAGTATTTTCTTAAGCTTACTTCTCTAAAGCCAAATTTTCTATATAAATTTCTAGCTATTTCATTACTTATTCTTACTTCTAAAGTAATATTTATCATTCTTGTTTCTATAGCAATACTTATAACATTAGACATTAATTTAGTAGCAATTCCTAATCCTCTATATTCTTCTTTAACAAACAAATTATCTATTTCCATTCTGTCATAGATAATTGAGAAATCTAAATAACCTACACTTATATCTTCATAGAAATACTCTATTCTTCTTCCAAATGGATTAGATGCTACTATTTCTACTTCTTTAATCATTTTTATTTTCTAATGCCTGTGGTTGTTTTAAATAATTAGGTAATAATTCGTGAGACATTACCTTTCTTTTATTTTTATAATAATTAATAATAGAAAGTATATCTAAATCTACTTTACTAGTAGAGTATTCTCCTAAGGTATAGATGTTATCTCCCACTAGTGTAGGATTATATTCTTTTATTAATTCTATAATATTTGTTTCATTCATAAATTGTTCATTAACTACTTCTTCATAATTTTCATCATATAATCCAATATAATAATTATTATTTTTAGCACTTATTAATGACATAATATATTCTTTTTTTTCTTTAGTACTTAAAGCTAATTCTTTTAAACTTGACATAGGATACAAAGAATTATTAACTAAATATCCGTAGGTTTTTGCAATAGTTACACCAATTCTTATTCCAGTAAATGAACCTGGTCCTACACAAACCATTATGTTATTTACTTCTTTAGGAGAAATACTATTATTATCTAATAATGTTTTTATATCATTTGCAACATGTTTAGAGTGTTCTTTTATAGAAGACTTATTTATGCTACCTAATATAATATTATCCTTAACAATGGCAATAGATACATCAGAAGAAGATGTATCTATAAATAAACTTATCATAAAATGTCCTCACATAATCTAACGTATTCTTCACCATAAGGCTTTAATATTATAATTCTTGTATTTTCATCTACTATTTTAAATTTTATATCTAATCTTTCCACTGGTAAATAGTCCTTAATTAATTCAGCCCATTCAATAATAGTTACTCCTCCTTTAGTATAGTATTCTTCTATACCTAGTGATTCTATTTTATCTTCTACTCTATACATATCCATATGATATAAAGGTAATTCTCCATTATATTCTTTAATTATATTGAATGTTGGAGAAGATATTTCAGGAATAGCCATAGCACTAGCAAATGCCTTAGTAAATACGGTTTTACCACTTCCTAGGTCTCCATTTAAACAAATAACCATATTAGGAAACTTCTCTGATTCAATATTTTCTGCTAACTCCATTGTTTCATTTTCATCATGTACTGTTATTTTGTATTCATTCATTTTAATCTTCCTTTCATATTCAATTACATTATAGCAAAACTCAATATAATATTACAATAGTTTTATAGCATTTTTCTTATTTTAATTTACAGAAAAAAAGAATTATTTTTTGTTTGTTAATTCTACATATTTTTCATAATAATTATTTATAACTTCTTTATTAAATGGTGTTTCTCTTACTCTAACCATATCTATTAAATTACCTAATTCATATTTTAAAATAAAATCTAATCTATTAGAATAGTGCATTTGTTTTTTATGGTATTTATATTCCATACGATCTAGTATTTTAAAACTTCCATTAGGGAAAACTCTTAAATCTAAGTCATAGTCAATGTATTTTATTACCTTATTATCAATTAGTGTTGGTGTTGCGATATTACAATAAAAATATATTCCATAATCTTTTAACTGCCCTATAATATTAAACCATCTATCTTTAAAGAAAAACATGATAGCAGGTTCTTTCGTTTTCCATACTTTTCCATCTGCATCTACGACGGTTGTTTGATTATTACCAAAAACTAAATAATCATCGTGTATTTCTAATAATGTTGCTTCATCCCAAGTTCGATGTAATGATCCGTCATGTTTATAGCAATGAATTTGTAATTTATCTCCAACTTTTATATTATTATCCACAAATTCACTTCCCTCCGTAAGTGTATTATACCACTATATTAATTTCTTTTGTAGAAAAAAATAAAAAATATCGACAAATAATATATTTTTTGATATAATTTTATAAGAATATGGAGGTGTTATAATAGATATTTTTAGATGGCTTTTCTTAGGACTAAAAACTGTTATAACTATGCCAAAATATTTTATACAGGGTATTATAACATTATTTAATCCAAAGAAAGCAAATGAAATTAAGTACAATGGTAAACCTGTTATACCTATAATTATTTTATCTTTGACATTAGGTACTTATCTTATTTGTGTATTTATTTGTTCTAAGTGGTATGTTCAACAATTGAAGTTAGATTTTCTTACAAACGATATTTTAAAAACTACAGAAGCTTTAAAAGATGAAAAGCAAGAAACTATTGATTATGTTGAATATTATCCGGATAGTGTGGATAAATATAAGGATATTAGTTTTATGAATGTTGATTTTGGAGAATTATTATCTAAAAACAGTGATACTGTGGGGTGGATTAAGGTTAATAATACTAATGTTAATTATCCCGTTGTACAAACGAATGATAATGCATACTATTTAAAACATGATTTTAATAAGAAAAGTAATCGTAGTGGTTGGGTTTATGCTGACTATCGTGATGATTTTAAGTATTTTGGTAATAATTCTATTATTTATGCTCATAATACAAGAACAGATACGATGTTTAGTACATTAACTTGGTGTTTAAAAGATAGTTGGTATACTAATGCTGATAATCATTATATCAAAGTATCTACTCCTACCTCTAATACTGTATGGAAAATATTTTCAATATATATGATTAAAACGGAAGTATATTATTTGAAAACTTATTTTGAAACAGAGGAAGAACATCAAAAGTTTGTTGATACGATTAAAGGAAGAAGTATATATAATTTTAACGAAGATATTTCAACAGAAGATAAAATTTTAACTTTATCTACTTGTAATAATGATAGTACAAAAAGAATTGTTATTCATGCAAAAATGATTAAAGCTGAATATAAGTAAAACTGATTAGTAAAAGTGAACTGAACCCCAAAAGTTGGACAGTTTATAAATAGTTTCTAATTAGAGGATTG
>ERZ773229.59-NODE-59-length-125913-cov-15.290415_pt1 | contig 125913 bp, 110 predicted proteins | sample MGYA00580992_ERZ773229 | MGnify/ENA primary metagenome ERZ773229 (study PRJEB29015, sample SAMEA2737795) | human gut metagenome | biome: human gut; feature: human-associated habitat; material: faeces | place: China | collected 2012 ... | reverse complement strand
TGCCGAAGATACTTGGCGGGCGACTGCCTGGAAAAATAGGTCTGTGCCGACATAAGCCTCTCACTTTTGTGAGAGGCTTTTTCTTATATATTTACTTTTGCGCGGCATCTGCCACGCATTTTTTATCTCATCTGCTGTTTGTATATTGCGGTATATTTCTGTTTTCGCTATAATGATTGGTGGAGGGATCATTATGGTTACTGCGCACCAGCTTATAGATTGCTTTAACGATACAATGCACCGGATCCAAACGGACCCATTTCTGCGCGCTGAAACAATGAAGTCCAAGGCTGATACAGTGGTGTATCCTGTATTTTGGGATAATAATCAGGCTGCGTATTTTGCCAAATGGCTTTACTTTGATTCGTGTGATGTGGAAGTGGTAGCGGATACCACCTTTTCTGCAGCGCGCAAGTATCTACGCAATGGAAATGAGCAGAAGCGAGTTGCGGTGTTAAATTTTGCCAATCCCCATTACGCCGGTGGTGGCGTAGAGGATGGCGCTATGGCTCAAGAGGAATGTTTGTGCCGTAGTAGTAATTTGTATCCCTGTCTTTTCGCACCCTGTGCCCAGGCGGAGTATTATCAATTTCATCGCAATCGGGTGGATCATTTGTTTACGGATCGAGTGGTCTATACACCGGACGTAGTGGTTTTCAAAGACGATCAGCCGGTGCCGCAGTTATTGCCCAGGGAGCAATGGTTCCAGGTGGATGTGCTCACTTGCGCTGCACCATATCTTGGTGAGCCAGTGCATATTTCGCCGAGCGATTTGAAAGCCTTATTTAAGTCACGGATCCGGGAAATATGCCGTGTGGCCATGGAACACCAAGTTACCGCGGTTGTGTTAGGCGCCTTCGGCTGCGGTGCTTTTCGCAATCCGCCGGAATTGGTGGCCCGGGCTTTTCGTGAAGTGCTGCAAGAGGATCTTTTTAGACACAGTTTTTCAAAAGTCGTTTTTGCCATTAAAAGTAATGGAAGGCCCGACGATAATTATAATGTGTTTTCCAAGGTGCTTGGGCAGGAGCTAGGATAGAAGCCATATTGATAGGTGTTGGAAATGATTAAGAAAAAATACAGTCATCGCACTATACACGATGCGCAAATTCAAAAGCTATATCTGGCGGCAAAAGTCGTTGCAGTTCCCAAAGTGATCAGTGAACAAATGTGTTCCGGCGGTGTCGGCGCAGCTGTATGCACAAAGCAAGGTCGTATTTTCACAGGGGTGTGCGTGGACACCGATTGCTCTTTGGGCATGTGCGCTGAGCGAAATGCTTTGTGCACAATGATTACCGCTGGCGAATTTGATATAGACATGGTGATTGCCGTGAACAAAAACGGAAAAGTGTTGCCGCCTTGCGGCGCTTGCCGAGAATTTATGGGGCAATTCAGTCATGCAAATGATATACAAGTGGTGGTGGATAACGACGGCACCGTTGTGCCCCTCATGGATTTAATGCCGTTTCCTTATTGATGGATTAAACAAGCGGGACGAACATGAAAGTTTTAAGCAGCTGCTTTTTTGGAGGTATTATGATACGGGAATTGACGATCAGTGATTTTGAAAAAGTGGAACCGATGATGGCGGCGCTGCATAAAATTCATGTTGAAAACAGGAGCGATTTTTATTCTGAAAATGCGCATCCGCTTACTAAAAAGGAATTCAAGGCGATGCTTAAAGACAAGAACAAAATTGCCCTGACATTTGCTGAAAACGGAGAAATTGCAGGTATAGCCCTTGCAACCATCAAAGACCGGACGGTCCGGTCTATCTATATTGACGCCATCTTTGTGCTTGAACCATTCCGTCGGCGGGGCATTGCCACAAGGTTATTCAGGCAAATCCAGGACACTGCATGCGAGATCGGTGCTGAAAGAATGGATTTGATGGTATGGGCGTTTAATGCGCCGGCATTGGCGTTTTATAAATCCTTGGGCATGAAGGAGCAAAGGATTGTATTGGAAAAACAGGTGAAATAAACGGACTGACGCGATTTGCGTCTTTTATATACGGAATGATAATAAAAAACACACCGGGTTACCCGGTGTGTTTTGTCTTTGTGGCTTTGGCGATGGGGGAGGAATGAGACAGAAGGACGTTATACTTTTTTAACGCCGGTTTCTGAAGTGATTTTTTGGGTAGACAGGGCGTTCTTTTTGGCATAATGCACGCCCTCAACATAATAATACCAACCGGGGTTGACCACCAACTTTTTGGAAAGGCTGTAGGTCGTGCCATCTCTATACAGGTCTTTGTAGGTTTTGTAGGGCGACCAGGTGTAGCTGGCGTTCAGTCTGCGCATAACCACAACCTTGGTAAAGCCGCACTTCTTTACACCGGACACACACTTGGTCAGCCCGCTGATGGTCATGGTGTTGCTGTTCATGGCGAACTTCAGCGTGGCAGATGTGATCAATCCGCTGGTGCGGGCGCCAGTTGCGGTGGCGCCGTAATCCTCAGCAGCGTCCAAGATCAGCAAATCCTCTTGGGTGAAAATCACATCGTCCTCTGTGGGGTCGGCTGCAATGTAGCCGCCTTCCGGTACGGTGTCTGTGTTGTCTGCAGCAAAGGCCGCGCCGGGCAGCAGGCAAATGCTCGCCAGCAGAACGGCAATCACCGAATGGATCCATTTTTTCATTTTGGTACACCTCTTTCTTTTTTTGTGCCAAAGCGCACGGTGCAGGGGGTTGTCCCTACAACTGCATTATATCTTGCCGGTGCCGTCGAGGTTTGTCGAAATATGCGCTAAATTGTGAAAAATTCTCATTAAATGAAAAATGCGGCAGAATGCAGTGCTCACAGTAGGCAAAAGGGGTCAAAATATGGTACAATAAGACGAGACACTTTTTTTGCAAAAAATACCAAAAGAGTGTAAGGTTTTGACCCGCCAAACGGACTACTAAGTGGAAGGCGGCCGAAAGGAGGTGGCACGATTTGGCAGGCAGTGAGAAAAAGAAAGCAGACGATTTGCTGCAAGAGGGGTACGCCAAGTATTACACGGCAATCTACCGCTATGCGCTCTCTCGATTGGGCGACCCGCACAAAAGTGAGGATGTGGCGCAAGAGACCTTTGTGGTCTATTATAAGCGGCTGCGCACCGGTGAGGTATTCACAGCGCCTCGGGCGTTTTTGTACCGCACGGCGGATCACCTGGTGCAAAAGCAGTTTGACCGGCAAAAGCGGGCGCAAAACTGTATCACTCTGGACGAGGTGATTGAAATTCCTGCCCAGCATGCGGATCCAGATGAGCGACTGACCTTTGAGGAGTATTCCCGCCAGATCAGTGCCGCTTTGTCAGATACGGACGCAGCCCTGTTCTCGATGCGTTACATAGAAGATCTAAAGATTGAAGACATTGCCGCGCGCATGAATATGAGCGTGCCGGCAGTGACCACGCGGCTCCATCGGCTGCGAAAAAAACTAAGGGAGATCTTAAACCAACTGTTTTAACTCCCGGAAAGGACGCGTTATGGCGACACTGCATATTGACAAAATCATTGCAGAAAAAGTGAACCAGGATGATCTTATCCGTCTGTTAGAGACGGTGATCGATGAAGAAATGCAGAGGCCGGAAGCAGAAATGAACTGCGACCTGATCGACCAGTGTGTAGACGCGCTGCTGGAAATGCGGCAGGATCGGGACCATTTGGCAGTGATGGTGCCGCTGATGCAGGATAAAGCGTTTTTGCACTTGATTCAGCGCAAGGCCGGTAATACGGCTCGACTGAACGGTGCGGCGCGTGGTGCGCTGATCGCTGCGGCGATTCTAGCCTCCACCATCAGTGTAAACGCCATGGTAGACGCTGCATTTGATTACAACATTTTAGAGCATATCGGTAAGGCGATTTCCGCTTCTGTGCTGGGGCCGGAAATCATTGGTGGCGAGGACGATGTTGACCAGCCAACCACTGTGCCCGTCACCACGGAAAAGAGCGAGTCCACGACGGTGCCGGAGCGTACCACCGCAAACGCAAACGGAGAAACCGCTACCCGTCAACCGGAGCAACCCACCACGGCGACTGCCGTCACGCAACCCACGACCACGCCCACCACCACGGAACGGGAGCAGGAGAGCACCACAAAGAAAGAACCGACCACCAATAAAGTGACCGGTGATAATGTGCACCACAAGCCCACCCAGCCGGATCGACCGGAGGAGACCACCAAGGCTGTGCGTGTGATTGGATTTAATGCCCAGTTGGGAGAAAGCTTTAAGAGCCACTACATTTACGGCGAACAGCTCAGCTACGACGGCCTGACCTTAACGGCAGACTGGAGTGACGGCACCACCAAGCCGGTGGCATTGAAGAATTGTACTTACACCACCCAAGTGAATATGAACCGCACGGCAGATGTGACCCTAAATATTCTGTATAAGGGCTTTTTGGTAGAAATACCCATTACCGTGCGACCCAATGAAGAAACGAGAGAAAGCACCATTTGCCAAACGGATCGGTACGACTACCTGCTTTGCAAGGCGGGGGCGTACATCACCGCTTACCGTGGAACAGCAAAAGAGCTGATTTGCAATGTGGTAGACGGCAACCGTATTTTTGCCATTGCGGATGAGGTATTCCGAAAGCATACGGAATTAACTACCGTTGAGCTGCCCTATGTGACTTATGTCGGAGCAAAAGCCTTTGCCGGTTGTACGGCGTTGACACAAGCGGAGCTGCCGAAGCTGCAGCAGTTAGGTGAAGAAGCTTTTGCAGGTTGTAAAGCATTGGCAGAAGCGGAAACCGGAGACAGCTTAACCCTCATCGGTCGTCGCGCTTTTGCCGAAACGGCGTTGCAACGTCTGCGCCTGGGCAAAGGTGTGACTGTCATCCCGGAGGGGCTTTGCAACGATTGCACGCATCTGGAGTCCGTGCGGTTGCAAGGTCAGGTGACAGAAATCGGCAGTTGGGCCTTTGAAGGCTGCGGTCGTTTGAAAACCGTTACCGGAACTGAACATTTGCGCCGGGTCGGGGATTACGCGTTCTCGGATTGCCAAGCTGTTACTTTTGCATTTCCTGCACAACTGGAGGTTGCCGGAGAAAATGCGTTTTACTTCTGTCGACAGCTGCAAATCGGTGCCCTGCCGCAAAGCATAAAATCCATTGGCAAGCGTGCCTTTGCCTATTGTCCGGGCTTAACCGAAGTACGGCTGTCGTCCGGCATTGCCGTTATACCGCAGGAGGCTTTTCGTGCAACCAACGCCAAGACCATTGTGCTGCCGGAGGGCGTGGAGCGGATCGAAGCCGGTGCCTTTGAAAGCTGCAAGGCCACGGCCATCACCGTGCCCGGCACAGTCAAGTATATCGGTAAGCGCGGGCTGTACAGCGTGCTGCTGCGTGATGTGAACTTTAACTGCTTGTCCCCGGTGATGGAGGAGCAGGCGCTGTACAACTCTAATCGGCTGGTGGTGCAGTGCAATCTGGGCACTACCCCGTACCAGTACGCCAAGGCCAATCAGATTAAGGTGGAATTGAAACAGGATCTGCCGGAAGTGATTCCCGGTATAGACGATTAAGGAGGGGCAAAATGAACGCAAAACGGATAAGAAACGGACGGCGTCTGACGGCACTGCTTTTGTGCCTGCTGTTGATGCTCTCCGGCGCGCCCCTGCAAGCCTTGGCTGCAGAGGCGCAGACGGATGTTGTTACCTGTACCGACCCAACAAATGCAGATATTGCGATTACCTATGATTACGATACGCAGACCTTAACGGTCAGCGGCTCCGGTCGGTTTTCCGGTCAGGTATTGGGTGCGGATGGGTCAACGGCAGTGAACATGCTGGACGCATTCAGCGTATCTCAGTTGGTCGTAGAAGAAGGCATTACTGCCATCGGTCCGGAAGGTGCTACCGTATATTCGATTGCCGACAGCGAAACGAATACCATCTATTTGCCGGACAGCTTGACTGCAGAAAACTTTAGCTGCAAAGGCGCCAGTAATCTGTGTGAAATTCGCCTGCCTGCCGGTATGCATACCTTGCGAGACGGGATGTTTGACGGTTGCACTTGGCTGGAAACGCTGAATATGCCGCAAGGCATAACAGAAATCGGCAAGCGGACCTTTGGCGGTTGTAAGTCATTAGATGTAGAACTGCCGCCGCAGCTGGAAAGTATCGGAGAAAAGGCTTTTTATCGCTCCGGTATCAAGAATGCAATCCTTCCGGATACGGTACGTTCCATTGGAAGCGGTGCTTTTGAGCAAACCCGTTCCATGGTCAGCGCCACGCTGCCGACGACCATAACGGCTGTGCCGGAGCGTATGTTCTATGCCAGCTATGTGGAGCGGGTCAGTCTGCCTGTCGGCTTGCAATCCATTGGCAAAGCTGCATTTTTTAACTGCATGCATTTAACGGATTTACAGCTGCCGGAGGGTTTGATCACTATTGAAGGTTCGGCATTTAGCGGCTGTACGGTGCTGAAGGAGCTAACGCTGCCCGGCTCATTAAAGCATGTGGGTGAAAAGGTGTTTGGCGGCAGCAATATTGAAATTGTCCATGTAGAAGAAGGAATCACCGAATTGGCACCGGTGATGTTTGCGGATTGCCCGTTGACGCAGGTGGACTTGCCGAATACATTGACCACCATTCAAGACGCTGCTTTTTATAACTGTACAAAGCTGAAGGAAATTACGCTGCCCAATAGCGTAACCCAACTGGGTGAGGGCGTATTTCAGGGCTGTTCGTCTTTGTCGCAGGTGCGGCTGTCTGAAAACTTGAAAACGCTGCCCACCTCTACTTTTGACGGTTGTACGGCGCTGACGGAGTTCGATTTTGCCGGCATTACGGAAATCGGCGAAGAGGCATTTCAAAATACCGGTATTCAAATACTGGATTTGCCCACTACGGTAAAAACGCTGGGCGAAAGCGCATTTGCACACAGTGCATTGCAAGAAATTTGGAGTCTGGGCGGAGTGGAAACGCTGCCCACCGATGTGTTTGCTTACACCCAGATCCAGACTTTTGATATTCCCCAGGAGCTGTATATTGCCCCCGGCGCCTTTGAATACTCTGCCATGCAAAAGGTAGCTACCGGTATAGATGTAACGGAGATCAACGACGGCGCATTCCGCAATTGCCGCAAGCTGACCTCGGTGGAGTTGAATGAGGACGTCACCCGCATTGGGGACAACGCCTTTAGTGCCTGCACGGCGCTGACTTCCATTGATTTCCCGGAGTCGCTGGTGAGCATTGGTGACTATGCCTTTTATACCAGTGGGCTGACTTCGCTGGTGGTGCCCAACACGGTGCAGCAGATGGGCCGTATGGCCTTTGCAGGCAGCGCACTCACAGAGGTATCTGTGGTCAGCGGCGTCAAAACCTTGGGCGATTACGCCTTTGCCGGGTGCCATGCCACTTTCCGTTTGCCTATGAGCCTGACGGAGATGGGCAAGTATCCCTTGGGCTTTACCGCCTCGGAGAGCGACGGCAATGTGACCGTGTTCAAAATGGAGGATGTGAATGTCATTGCGCCGGCGGCCAGCGAGTCCATTCGCTATGCCAAGGAAAACGACCTGCAGTACAAAATGATCGGCCCGGAGGACACGGACTTTAACGAGGAAAATTACCTGTATGGTACTGTGGGCGACGGCGACTGGTACTTTGACAAGCGCACCGGCGCACTGTCTACCAACGCCACCAATGTGGGGACGAAGCAGGGCTTTTATTTTACAAACGGCCAACTTTGGAAATATAAGCAGGCCGGAGTGCGCTCTGTGCACCTGCTAAATGGCGTGAAGAACCTGGGCGAGATCTTTGCCGGAATCACCACCTTGGAGCAGGTAACGGCAACGGAAAGTCTGACCAATATCAATACGGACGCCTTTGTGGGCTGCACCGGGCTGAAAAGCGTCAGCCTGCCGGCAGTGACCAAGATCGGTGCCAACAGCTTTGCCGATTGTACGGCACTGCAAACGGTAGATCTGCCTCTGGCCGCCACCATTAGCGACCATGCGTTCCAAAACTGCACAGCCTTGCAGTTCCTGAAACTGCCGGCGGTGACGAAAATCACTTCCACCGCCTTTGCCGGGTGCACCGGGCTGACCAATCTGACCCTGGGCAAAGGGGCGGCTGAAATCGACGATCGCGCCTTTACAGACTGTAAGGCGCTGACGAATTTAGATTTGGGCAGCACCGTGTCCATCGGCCGTGAGGCCTTTGCCGGTTGTACGGCGCTGGCGGCCATCAGCCTGCCGGACAGCGTAACCCGGATTGGGACAAGCGCATTCCGTAACTGTACCGGCGCTACCGGGATTGAAATTGGTAGCGGATTGACGGAGATACCTGCTTATGCCTTTGCGGATTGCACCGGCGTTAAGGACATTGCCTTTAACGAGGGCGTGGTCACCATCGGCCCCAATGCGTTCCAAAATGCGGTGTCTCTGGTGTTCCTGACTCTGCCCAATAGTGTAACCACCGTTAGCAGCCGTGCCTTTGCCGGACTGCTGAATGTGGAAAAGATCACCCTTGGCAGCGGGCTAACCAAGGTGGAGAGCTACGCTTTTGACAACGCGGTGAACTGTTACCAACTGACTCTGGACAGTGCTGTGAACGCGCTGACCAACGCGGATATGGTGGCTTGCCACCTGGCCTATTACGGCGGCCAAAAGCCTATGATCCCCGGCGCAGGCATGGCCTACTCCGTGGAGGGCTACAACAGCTTCCGCCGCATTGGCGAGAATACTGCCGGCTTGGCTGTGGTGGTGGGCGACCATGCCACCGCCCTGAGTATGCATTTCTTGGCAGCCCAGACGGATAAGGTCAAGCGTGTGACCCTGGGCAAGCAGGTGCAGCGGATCGGCTATGAAATCAAAAAGGGCTACACCGCCGATTACACCAAGGCCTTCGCCGCCGAGTTTATCGGCAACGGGTACCTGGAGCAGGTGACCGTCAGCAGTGAGAACCCCTATTTGTATGCAGACGGCAGCGGGCTGTATTCGAAGGATAAATCTACGCTCTATGCCGCTGTAACCGGCAAGGGGGATTATGCAGAAAACACCGCCTCTGCCATCGGCGACTGGGCGCTGTCTTGTAATGCAAAGTTAAAGAAGGTCACGCTGGGCAAGAGCGTGCGTACCGTTGGAACCAAAGCCTTTGCCTACGATCAGAAGCTGAAGTATGTGCAGCTGACCGACGGCTTGCAGCAGATCGGCGCCAGCGCCTTTACCGGCTGTACTGCACTGAAAGTGCTGGAACTGCCGGATACAGTTACCACCTTGGGTGACCATGTGTTTGAGAACTGTACCGCCCTGGCGTCTGTATTGTTGTCCGGTGGACTGACGGCGCTGCCCACCTACGCATTTCGGAATTGTACTGCCCTGACAGGCGTGGTGGTGCCGGACAGCGTAGCTGCCTTTAATCCGGGCGCATTTGCAGACTGCAAGGCACTGACGGAGGTGTACATCGGCAGCCAGAGCACCCGGTATGTGCAGCTGGGTACCAACCGCACCCATGTGTTTGCCCGTTGCCCGGCACTGACCGTTTACACCATGGCCGGGTCGGACGCGGCCGTGTACGCCAAGACCCGGAACATTCCCACAAAGCTGTACACGGACGCAGACGCGTTTGCCGATCTGTGCGCCATGAAGCGGGATATTTATGCCGGTTATCTGGGCTTTTGCACGGACGGTCACGGCGATATTCAGTGGCTGACCGTGTACGCTGCGGACTGCACCCATGACGGTTACGCCATTGGTGTATGCGAGTATTGCTCCGCGATTTTGGAGGAGCGGCACACCACCGCCACCGGTCACAACTATGTGGTTAGCGAGACCCCGGCGGCAGACGGTCGGGATGGGGTGCGCATCACCACCTGCCAAAACTGCGGCGACAGCAGCTACACGGTGCTGCCCGGCAGCGGCACGGCGGTGGAGGAGACCCACACCGTGACCGGCACGGTGGTGCTGGCAGCGGATCGAGCGGCAACCAAGGGCACCCACGCCGCCATTGGCGCAGATATTCTGCTAAACGGCTACACCCTGGCGACTACGGACGAGAAGGGCAACTTCTCCCTGCAGCTGAAAAGCGGCACTTATGCCCTGACTGTGCGCTATGCTTACGGCTTTAGCCGCACCCTGTATGTGGTGGTCAGCGACCGGGATCTGCAATGTGGCAGCGTGCCGGTCATCGGCTGTGACTGGAACAAGGACGGCAAGATCGACGATCAGGACTACTATATGTTTAAGCTGATCTTTGGCACCCATCAGGGTCAGGCCGGGTATCTCAGCTATGTGGATATGAACCACGACGGTATGATCAACACCCGGGATATGATCTTTGTGGAGCGGTGTATGGGGCTGCAAGCCGGCAGTTTTGCTTACACACCGCTGGTCATTCGGTAATCGGGGCTGCGGCCCGGATATACAAGTGGGGGCACCCACGGTCAAAATCAATATAAGCGGAAAGGCAGGACTTTAGGGTTCTGCTTTTCTGCTTTGCGGCAGCAAAAAAAGACAGCCGGTGCAGAGCACAAGGCTGTCTTTTTGTATGGGCGATTCTATTTATGCCAGATCTTCGGCAAATGCCACGGCTGTGTCCTCGTCGCATTCCAAATACAGATCGTATTCGGTGTTACCGTCCCGATAGCGTAGGGTGCAGTTGTCGTCCCGGGCTAAAATCAGAATGTCCAGCCCGTTGGCGTGTACCAGTTTACCGCTGTCAATATCGGTCACCCGGTCTTTGCCCTCCCAGTCATTGGCGGTGGCGTACCGGGTCACCGTCAGATCGCCGGCAACGCCGTCAGCTTCAAACAGAACCTGGGCGGCGGTCATGACGCTGTCACTTTGAATGGTGCGGACAGATTGAATATTGCTTTGCGCCAACTGCCGGGGCAGGGTCACCGGGGAGATGTCCAGTTCCGCCAGTTGCTTGGCAACCGGACTTGCCGTCAGCGCATAACCGGCGGCGCTGGTGTCCGCCTCCGCCAGATTGGGGTCAATCTGCGCACTGCCGTTGATCTTGTGGGCGATCTCGGACGGAATGTTAAAGTTGAACAGATGGGCGGATACGCTCATGGCAGATACGGTGGCGGCGGCAATCAGGGCTGCTACAATCACAGCTTTCAGCCACTTGCGACGGGGCTGTACGGCGATTCTGCCGTCGGCGTGCATTTCCATTAAGTCAAAGCAAGTGTCGATATAATTCATATCGATCTGGCTGCTGTCTTTTTCCAGCTCCCGGTCGATCATCTGCCGCAGCTCCCGATCGCTCAGATTGGGCAGTCCGTTATACAGCGCCCGCTTTACTTGTTTTTGTGTTGCAGTCATCGTGGTTTTCCTCTCTCATTTCGTTCTTTGATTTTATTTCAGCGATCGTATAGATCGCTTGATCTTTTCTTTCAATCGCACATGGCGTTTGCTGACAGCGTTCTCCGTCATGTTCAGTTCGGCAGCCACCTGCCACAGCGGTTTTCGTCGCACATAATGCTCATAGTAAATACGGCGATCTGTGTCGTTTAGTTTGGAAAGAACTGTAACGGCACGACGGCGGATCTCCTCATCCGTAGGGTCCGGATCTGTTTCCGAAGGGAATGTTTGCTGATAGATCCCGGCCTGCTCCATGGCAATCACTTTGTCGCTGCTGTTTTCAAATTGCATTTCCCGGCGCATTTTTTCCTCCCGGATCATTACCTGACCTTTGAGAATAGCGACTTTAAACAGCCAGGCTTCATAATTGTGAATGCAACGGCCGGCACGCAGCGCTTGCATCAGCTCTATGTATGCCTCTTGTACGCAGTCCTCCGCGTAGTCCGGCCAATCCCGGAAGTACAACCGACATCGCCAATACAATTTGTCTCGATAGCGCTGGCAGTCCTCCACCGTCTTTTGAACGGTGACTTCTGCCGGCGGCGCATTTGGTGTTTGTTCTATCATAATGCCTCATAGGAAAAAATAAAAAAATCATCTGTATACAAGAGAAATATGCCATAAACGGTTCATTTTGTCAACACTTTGTCGGTAAAGTTTTGCGGTTAATGAACACTTACCCGCTTTAAAAAATTTTTTTAAAAAATTTTTGCTTTTTTTTGGCGTATTTTGGCAAAAAGGCACACTATATAATAGAGGGTCTTTTTTCCTCGTTCAAAGAAAAGATGGAAGATTGGAATTAGGGTTGATGCCAGCCGCGTGGGGGCCGCCCCCACAACACCGTGCCCCGGCGCAAGAATTCTTGCGCCGGGGCATTTCCTTTTGTTCATTCAGTTTTGATATAAAATATCCTGCTCTTGCTGCAGGGGATAGGTTTGCAGCGTGATGCTGTCCGCCTCTGCTCCGGCCAGGCGCACGGCACAGATCCGGTGATTGTCATAGGTGGTGTAGTAATAAGTGCCGGTGTCTGCGCTGCAACAGCTGGTGTATAGGGTGATCTCGTACTTGTCCTCTGCCACCTGACAGCAGCCCCGCTGTTGTTCCACACTGCCCAAAATATGCAGCAGCTGACTGACGGCGGCAGTTTCCGAGCAGGCGGATTTGGCGTTCGCCCGGGTAAACGCCGCTTTCACAAAGCGGGAGGGGGAGGACAGATCGCCGGGCAGCCCGTAGGCACCCATGCCGCGGCTGAACAGTGGTAACTCTGCTCCGGGTACGGCGTTGTTTTCCGGCTGGCGGGGCGACAGTCCTTGGTACAGGCTCAGATGGCGCATTTGCTCCGGAAACGGTGGATTGTTGGTGAGTACGCCAACCGGATTGTCGTACAGGTGCAGTCCGTCGGCCATAGATTCTACGACCACTGCGCCGGTACGATCCGCGATTAGCCAGTGCAGCTGGGCGCGAGGCATTGCGGTGTTAAAGAGCGTATCGGTGAGCTGTAGGTTTTGCAGCTTTTCTTTGGCCTCTGTCAGGTTGGCGCATTGACCCAGTAGCCAAGGGATAAATTCAAATTGTGCTACATTTTCTTTGTCATGACCCGGTTCGGAATACGCAGCGTTGCCGACAAAATTCAGCCCCGCCATGCACAGGCCCTTTTCGTTCATCGCATCATAGTAAAGGGGATAGTCCTCTGCCACCAGCCCCATACCGATGATGGCGTAGTGGTGCGGCTGATCCTCCGTGTGGCGAAAGCGCAGGGCGTAGTTCCTGGGGGTGATCACGATTTGGTTGCCGTAAGAAACTTCATAATCCAGGGTACGGCCAAAATAAAAACCGGCCGATTGATAGGTTGCTGCTGTGCACATAGGCGTGGCTCCTTTCTTTTTTACCATTATAGCATACCCAGTTTTTCATTGCAATTTTCAAATTGCACGCGGTGGCTTGACGGGATCGGCCATACATTATATAATAAAGGCCGATTTATGGGGAGGGATCTGTATGAAGTTGCGTGTGCCCGCTTTTTATCGGGATTTTGCGTGCATTGCCGGCGCTTGCCCGGACTCTTGCTGCCAAGGCTGGGAGGTGGATGCGGACCCGGCGTCCATGGCGTATTACCACACCCTGCCGGAGAGTGAAATACGCCGGCGTATCTTTTCTGTTTTGGATCAAGATGAGTACGGCAATACTGTTTTTCGCCTGTCAAATCAAAAGCGCTGTCCCTTTTTGAACAGCGAGAATTTGTGCGATATGCATATTGCCATCGGCGGGGAGCATACGCCTTTTACCTGCCGTACCTTTCCTCGGTTTATCAATGACTTTGGCGCATTGCGGGAGATGGGACTGTCCTTTAGTTGCCCGGTGGCAGCTGAGATGATGTTTGATCCTAGGTATGATTTCTCTTTTACCGAGGAGATGAACGATCTGCCCCCAACCCTCAATGACATTGACGCCCGGTTATACTTCACCCTGCTGTCGGCACGCAAGACCGCTTATGCCCTGGTGCAGGACAGCACAAAGCCCCTTGCCCGGTGCCTGGAGGAATTACTGGATTTTGCAGAGGAGCTGCAAGGCCAAATCGGTGCGTTGCCCACAGTGACCGAGAAGATGGACTTCCGCTCTGTGTTCCAAAATCCGGAGCTGATCAATCCCCAGTGGCCGGAGAAGGTGGCAGCCGGTGATCTGACTGCCCCGGTGGGAGAGAGCCATTTCGGTCGGCAGATCGCCATGTATTTTCTGTTTCGCTACTTCCTGAATTTGGGACTGGAGGGTGATGTGCTCTCCGCTGCCAAAATGGCGGTGGTGGGCGTGCTGGTGCCCACTTATTTTGGTGCAGACAGCTGGGTGATGCACCTGTGGAGCAAGGAGACCGAGCACAGCGATGTGAATATGGAGCGCTATCGCCGCCTGCTTTGCACCGCCGATTGCTTGTCCGTTCCAGCCCTGAAATCTCGGTTGGATACATAAAAATAAAATAGCAGCGCACCTGTAAGTCATGCAGGTGCGCTGCTATTATTATAGTATGGGTCGTCTGCCCATTTAGCCGGATTTTCTTCAATATACCGGCATTTATTCAAGTAGTCGTTCTCATCGCGAATGATGTGGTTGTAGTAGCCTTTTTGCCACAGGCTGTAGCCCAGTTCCCGGCTGACTTGTCGCTTAAATTGCCCAATGACCGTAGGGGCGGCAATCTGCCGCCCGCCTTGCGTGACAGGGCGGATCTCTAACGAGAAGTGGAGATGGTTGGGCATAATGACATAGGAAAGCACGCGGCAGCTGGGATACACTTTTTCGATCTTTTGCAGTGCAATTTGTACAACGGCACCGGCGTGGGTCAAGCGAACTTCCGGCGGGCGGATACTATCCGCCCCTACCAGTGCAGACAGGCAGTTTCGCCTTTTTTTTGTGCATATGGTAATGAAAAAACAGCCTTGCAAATACATTTCGGCGGGCAGTCTGTGCGGCTTCCTTACAGGTAAAGCCATCTTTACAACTGCGCGGCGGCGTAGGCGGCGCCAAGGAGGCCGGCGGTGCTGCCCAGCTTGGTGCGCACAATGTTCACCTTTTTGTAATTTTCCATCATATTTTTGTAGATCTTCCGGTCAATCAACTCAATAATATAGTCCTCGTTGATGACTCCGCCGCCTAAGATCACCAAAGGCGGGTTGAAAATATAAATCAAATTGGTGAGTCCCAGGATCATCTCGTCAATCCATTGATCCACTACCGCACGCACAGCCGGGTCTTGCAAATTTTCTTTTTCAAAGATTGTAAAAGCGTCCAGCGGTTTGTTTGTGGCGGTACGCACCTTTTCAATCAGCGCCTTGGTGGAGGCGTATCGCTCGTAGCAGCCTTTTCCGCCGCAGGGGCAGTCCAAGCCGCCGGCGTGGGTGATCATGTGGCCAAACTCCGCAGCGGAGGAGGTGCAGCCTTTATACAGCTGACCATTGAGATACAGCGCACCGCCGATTCCGGTGCCGTACATCAGGCAGAGAAAGTCTTTTTGTCCCTGTCCGGCGCCAAAGTGCGCCTCGCCCAGAGCTGCCGCATTCACATCATTCTCTACATAGGTGGGCAGACCGGTGTCGTTCTCAATGCGCTTTTTGATCATCATACCGGTGTAGTAGGGGATATTCCCGGCGGAGTAGACCACAATGCCGTTTTGGCTGTCTACCTGCCCAACGGTGGACACCGCCACCCGGTCAATGTGCTGGTATGTACCGATGATCTCCAGCAGTCGCTCCATAATTTGCTGGCCGCCCTGCTGCGCCCGTGTGGGCACCGTGTGCACATCGCTGAGCCGGAATTGCTCGTCGCACAGTGCATAGCGAATGTTGGTCACGCCAATGTCAAAAGTGAGAATGTTCATAATCGTCCTCCAGTGATAAACGTTGCCTGCCGGTCTTGGTACCAGTGTATGCTCGTCCCGCAAGGGATAGAACAACCCATCGGCAAACAGGTTTCCCCTTGATTGTTATTATATCAGCAAAAAATTCAAATTTCAACACAATATGAATTGAAAAAAAGCCTTGTTTATGGTAAGATCAAATCAGAACCACCAAATTGGAGGAATACCCATGAATGAAGAAAAAAAGCGCCCGGAGCAGGAAACAAATGCGCCGGCACAGATCGATATAACCCCCGGGGAGCCGACGGCCCCGGCAGCAGAGGAACCGATCCCGACAGAAGAAAGCCCGGCGGAAGCACCGCAGACGGAAAAGGCAGGGCAGACTGCACCGGTGCTGTGCAGCCCGCTGATCGTGCACAAAGAGGGGGACGCCTCTTACCAGCCGGACGTAGTGGAGGACGGTATGACCGCCACCCATACGGAGGACGAGCTGGAGGCACCCACCATTGAGCGTCACCGGTTCCGTAAAAAGAAAAAGAACCACAAGGGCGCCTATGTGCTGATCCTGTTGCTGGTGGCGGCCGTGGCTGTGTGCGCTGCCTTGTACTTTACCGGTACATACGACTTTGGCTTAAAACCCAAGGAGACCACCACCCAGGCGGCAAAGACGGAGGACACCACCCAGGAAACCACCAATTACGACCATGTGATCACCGTAAAGGGAACGTATCTGTTTTACGAGGGCCAGGAGGTGGACGGCGTAGAGGGACTGATCGCGGCGATTAAATATGAGCCGGCAGGCAGCACCTTTACCGTGCAGGACGAGAATGCCAACAGCAACTTCTTAAATAATAATGTGCTGTCTACTCTGTCCTTGTATAAGATGAATTACAAGATTACCCACATTGTGTCCTCCGGCCTGACCTCTAAGAATGAGACCACCCGGCCGCAGACTGCCAAGCCGACCGCTGCGGCAACAAAGAGCAATGATCAATGATTTTTATCTGCGTGCGGCGGATTTGCCGGCGGATACCCGCAGCTTGGTCACCGAATGGATAGAGGCGCACCCCCGGCGGCTGCAATGGGCAGTGCGCCGTACCAGACAGTATTTTGGCTATTTGGATCACTGCAGCGATTTGACCCGCCTGGCGGTGGTGCTGGCTATGCTGCCGGATACCCACGAAAAATACAGGCAACTGGGCATTGAGGATACGGTGTTTGCAGATACCATGAGCGACATCGGCATTTGGTGCGCCAATTGCGGCGGTGGCGGCCTGCACAATGTGCACTGGATCAAAAATCATTTGGATGCCCGTTTGTTTCGCCTGGGGCGGCTGCAATTCCAGCTGTATCGGTTGCCGCCGGTGGCTGCATATCCCCGTACCGCGCCGCTGACGGTAGGCGCGCCGGTGGTGTATATCCATATTCCTCAGGGCGCGCCCCTGGAGACGGAAGCCTGTCGGTTGTCGATTGCCCGGGCACGAGCGTTTTTTGACCGGGTGTTCCCGGATTATGCCTATACCTGCTTTTTTAGCGAAAGCTGGCTGCTGTTTAGCGGCAACAAGGATTTTATGCGCCCGGGGTGCAATATTTTGCAGTTTGCGGCGCTGTTTCATCCGGTGTGCGACCTGCCTTTCCCGGCACAGACCATGGAGCGGGTGTTTGGCGCCAAGCGTCGCCGCACAGAGGATTACCCGGAGGAGACGGACCTGCAACGGCGGTTGAAAGCCTATTTGCTTGCCGGTGGGCAGCCGGGTATGGGCGTAGGCTATATTGAGCGATAACGGCCATGGAGGCAATTATGAAGTATTTTACAAAAGAATGGTACCGTGCCGCGCTGGCTGAGGAACAGCAGCGGGCAGCAGGCGGCAAGTTAAAATTCAATAAAAAGCCGGACAACGCCATGCGGGACTATCAGCGGGCGTTGTCTAAAATTCAAAGCAAGCTGCCGGCGTGCGTATGCAAGACTTTCCACGGCAGCGTGATCACCGATGTGGCGGCGCGCCAAGACCAGGTGGTGCTGTATTTTGACAACAGCGAGAGCTTTTCCGATGTGGAGAAGCTGGTGCTGTACGATGCAGATATTACTTGCAGCGAGGGTGACCCGGTGGGCAAGACCTGGCTTCATGAGGAAGTGAGCTTGGCGGACGGCGCCTTTTGCCTGGCAGCGCTGCTGGGGGACGAGCAGGGCGAGCTGTACGAATTTACCGTTCGCTTTACCCATGCGGAGTGCGTGGTCACGGACTATACGGACAGTACCGAGGCCGGTATGGCGGAGACTTTGGAGAGCATTACCGCCCTTTGCGCCGAGGAGACGGGGCTGGATTATGACGCCCCCACGCCGGAGGCGCTGGGGAAATTCTTGCAGGGTATCGGCGGCTATAAGATCGCTGAGGAGAACCTGTACCGCTTTGAAGCGGGGGTGTTCAACCAGGCTTGCGAGGAGTTCTATGAACTGCTGTTTACCCGCCGGGTGTGCGCCCGCAGCGGCAACTGGGAGCTGACCATTTGCTTCTATTATCCGCCGGAGGCGCAGCTGGAGGAATACTCTGACCTGGTGTGCGCCGACGACCCGGACAGCTTTGTAAAAGAGGTGTTGGCGTCCGAAGCCCTGCAAGCCGTGCTGACCCTGTACAAACCCATGCGCGTGCGCGTTCATGCCGAGCAGGTGTAAAAACCGAATACATACGCAAAGGACTTGGCTTTTTGCTGCTGACAGGATTCCGTGTATTCATGGTGCACGGAATCTTTTTTTGTTCGCGGGTGTAACAAACGGCGGTATTTTCGCTCTATATCTATGAAGCCGGGTGCAGGAGAGCGAATAGGCGCGATCTGTAAGACTGGACCGGCTTGGAGAAAGGAACAAATTTCTATGAAAAAGACAGTATCTATTTCTTTGGCAGTGTTGATTTTGGCAGCGGCATTTCTGTTTTGCAGTGCGCCTGCCTGGGCAGAAAGCACGGTGCATTGGGCAGTGCGAGAAAATCCCCAGGACACGCTGGGTTATGTGAACGATCAGCCCAGCGATGATGTGCAGCTGACCGCAGACCCTGCCACTGGTGGCTGCAAGATCACTTATACCGGCAAGGGTACGGTGACCGGCTGGTCCTTTCCGCTATCCAAATCCGGCGAGGATTACAAGATCCTGTCCCAGGGGAACAAGAGTATCACCGTTCGGCTGTTGCGGGAGGATCAGGCGCTGCCTTATGTGCAGGCCCATGTGCGAGCGAGTCAAAGCGAAGGAAGCACCCGGCAAAAGGCGAAAACCACTGCCAAGCAGCGGGAAACAGCCGCCAAGGTCCAGGTGACCCAAACTGTTCCTGCCACCGTGGTGGCATCCAGCAAGAAAAATACCACAGAGACGACCGGCGCAAAGGTGACGGATATAGAAACCACTGCCACTTTGCAGGCAAAGCAGGAGACAAAGGACAAGAAAAGCCGCAAGATCGGCGTGTCGCTGACCGTCGCAGGCATTGTTTGTATATTGGCCGTGGGCGGCTATATGGTCAAAAAATACAGCGCCTGCAAATAATTCGCGCTCTTCAGAAAAGCGGGGGGACTTTTGGCTTTGAATGGGCCAAAGGAGGTTTGGATATGACAGAAAAAGAACTTGTGCTGTGTGCGCAGGCCGGTGATGTAGACGCTTTTTGCACGCTGTATGACCGATATAAGCGCAAGCTGTATAACTATGCCTATTACAAATTGGGCAATACCCAGGACGCGGAGGACGCCGTGCAGGATTGTATGCTTGCCGCATATGCCCGGTTAGAGCAGTTGAAAAAAGCGGAGGCCTTTGCCGCCTGGCTCTATGCCATTTTGTATCATGGCTGTATGGCCGGGATTAAGGCCCAGATCGCCCGCCGGGAGCAGGCAGATATTGACGCATACGCAAACAGCCTTTCTGCCGCGCAAAGTGCGGACCTTGAAAGTCAGGAACTGCGCCAGGCACTGGGTATTTTAAGTGAAGAAAATCAGAATATCGTTCTTCTGTCTGTTGTTGTGGGACTGAGCAGCCGAGAAGTGGCAAAAATTACAGGACTGACGGCCGGGACGGTTCGGCAACGACTGCACAGGAGTTTATCCAAAATGAAAAGTTATTTGTCTTAAAGGAGTGATTCAAATGAAAAATCAGGATTTCAATTTCATCAAAGACAAATTTGACAGCGCGCAGCCGGAACTGCCGGAGAGCCTTAGCCGTGATCGGCTGCGGCAGCGCATTTTGGCCGGTGCAGAACCAAAGGTCGTTCCCTTTCCCCAGCGGAAGAAGCACCGGGTCGCAATGTTGGCAGCTGTGGCCTGCTTTATGCTCCTGTGTGGCACGGTAGTGGCTGCGGGCTCCGGCGATCTGTTTTCTCGGGAGCGGGTGGTGGATTTTGCAGACTACAATGAGGTGTATGCGGTGACGGCCACGCTGCAACCGGCAACGGGGGGCGAGTCCGGCTGCGAAGAGGCCGGTGCCGTATTTCATCGTGCAGAAGCAGGCGTGGAACAGCCGGCACAGATCAAGATCGCAGACGAGTACTTGTATTACGCTTATACCAACAGCAATTCCATGAAAAACAGAAATCAGATCTATATTTTTGAAGTTCGTGGCCGAGAGACCAAATTGCTGTATCGCATGGTAGGCGCAGTGCCGGACGATGCGGAGCTGGAGGGCGTTTTTGTGTGGGGCGATCGGCTGACGGTATGCGCCACAACGGACAGTACCACCTATATTCAAGTTTACAATGTGGAGAATAAAAAGCAGCCGGTACTCTTGGGTAAATGGACCCAAAGCGGCCGATATGCTACCGCAAATGCGGTTGGCGACACCTTGTATGTAACATCGGATTATACTTTTGCACCCAAGGATCAGACGGCCATTCCGTATATTGCAGACGGCACGCAGGACCTGCGGGCGCAGGCAAAAGATATAGTGGGCTTCCAAAATGTGCAGCAGTCCAGATACGCGGTGATTGGCACTCTTTGCCTTTCCGAGCTGCAGCCCACTGTGCAGGTGCAGGCGGTGCTTGGCGGCTTTGCAAAGGTCACTTGCACGCCAAAGGCGATGTTCATTGGTGCGTATGCAGACAGCGGTACGACCGATGTGCAGTCGGCGGTCAAACTGGATTTGCAGCGGGGTAAATTCACTTTTGCCACCAAAAAAGAGCGGCAAACTTATCTGGCAGCGCCGTTCCGGTTGGAAAAATCCGCCACCGCCCAAACGGTGTACCCCGTGGGGGACCACTGGCTTAGTGTGGAGGAGAACCTGAACGACGGACAAAATTGCCTGGTACTCTATGATGGCAGCGGCAAAGCGTTAGACAGTGTAAAGCTGGAAAAGGCCACGGTTTTGTCCGATTTGGCTGTCAACACCACCGGCGAGGCGTTTGCGTTGCCTGCCTGTTTTGCCGAGAACGCGCAGCGTAGCTATGGCGTGATCACCTTTACGGTACAAGATGATCATATTGTGCTGACCCATCCATACAAAAATACCGATGACCGGCTGATGTATCAGGGAAAATGTGCATGGTATGCGGGCAATGTGTACAGCGTAAATGTGAATGACACGGTGTCGGACGATGAAAAACTGCAAGTGTTTTCTTATGCCTATACGGATTAGTATATAAATATAAAACAACCCCGGAGGGTGTATGCTCTCCGGGGTGCTTTTTTGCTCGGCAATGATCGGGACTTTCTTACTCGTCCGTGTCAAAGCCGGCATCCCAAGGCCAGGGGTCTTGGAGCCAGGCGTCGCTGTTGGCGCCGTTTAAGGTCAGGGGGCCAAAGCGGGCCTCGTACTCCTTGGCCAGGGTATCGTATTTTTCTTTATAGGCGTTATAGAGCGCCTTGGCGTCCGGGCAGTTGGGGTGGGTATCCAGGAATTCCCGCATCTCCCACATAGCGAACTGCATGGCGGACAGGCGACGCAGCAATTTATCTTTCTTCACTTGGCGCTCCCTCCTAAAAAGACTTTGTTCAAGGCGGGGAACAGCGTGCCGCATTGCAGCGCTTTGTCCTCATCGTAGGTGATCATATCCGTTTGCAGCGGCACATAGGCCATTGTCACGGCAGCGTCCTTTGGCAGCGGGGGCCGATTGTCGCAGACTTCCTTTGCCGCAGATTCTTTTTTTAAGAAAGAGGGGTTAAAAAGCTCCTCGTATTTCTCCATAATGAACTCTCCTTTCTCACTATTCTATGCCGTTTTTTAGGCGGGTGTGCACAGTTGCGCCCACCGGTGGGTGGCATAGAATGATAGGGGAGTTTTTATTTTCTCTCCCTTTGATTAAATTCTTGCAGATCCGGCTATCCTAAGCATGACGGGAGTGCGGCCGCACCCGGGTCTGAATTTGCATACGAGGGTGATCCAAGTGCTTGTAAAGCGCGGAGAAATTTATTACGCGGACTTAAGCCCGGTGGTGGGCTCAGAGCAGGGGGGCGTGCGCCCGGTGCTCATTGTACAAAACGATGTGGGCAACAAATACTCGCCCACGGTGATCGCTGCCGCCATTACCTCCCAGCACGACAAAAGCCGCCTACCTACCCATATTGAGGTGAACGCCGGCAGCTGCGGGTTGGCACGGGACAGCGTGGTGCTGCTGGAGCAGGTGCGCACCATTGACAAACGCCGTCTAAAGGAGCGTATGGGCGCACTGGACGGTCAGGATATGGGCAAGGTGGACCACGCCATTTCCGTGTCCTTTGGGTTGTAGCTTTTGCGCATCGGCTCTTTCTTTTTGCCGCTCTTTGTGTTATACTGGGAGCAGAAACGCAAAGGAGAACGGATATGCAAAAGATCGCCAAGTTTGAAAAAGTAAGTTTTGACCGGTTCCAAAAGGACTGGCTAAAAGCGTTCCCGGAGACGGAGGATGTGCAGGCTGTCTATGACAGTATCGTGCTGCCACAGCGCGCCACCGCCGGGTCTGCCGGGTATGATTTTTATGTGCCGGCTGCGGTAACCTTCCCCAAGGACGCCTCTGTGCTGGTGCCCACCGGCATTCGCGCCAGGATGGCGGAGGGCTGGGTGCTGGCGATCTTTCCCCGCTCCGGGCTGGGCTTTAAGCACCGGATCGGGCTGGATAATACCGTTGGCATTATTGACGCCGATTATTACGGCTCCTCCAACGAGGGCCACATTATGATCAAAATGAGCTGCACCGCGCACGATGCGGGTCACAGCGCCACGGTAGCCGTCGGTGACGGCTTTGCCCAGGGCATTTTTCTCCCCTTTGGGATTACCGAGGACGACGCCGCCGACGGGGTGCGGGACGGCGGATTTGGTTCCACCACAAAGAAATAAATCACGCACAAATGGCCGTGTGCCCACGCACGCGGCCTGTATTTTTGCAAAAGAAAAGGGCTTGAGATTTGATAATCTCAAGCCCTTTTTGTCTGCTTTCTATTAGCCCTGGTCAATGGGGTTGGCGTTGTCCTTCTTGGACTCGCGGCCGTATTTTTCCTCAAAGCCGGGATTGATGTAGTCCTCCACGATCTTGCCGTCACGGATACGCACCACCCGCTCCGCCTCCATGGCGATCTCATTATCATGGGTGATGACCACCACGGTGCGGCCCTCGTCCTTGAGTCGGTGCAGAATCGCCATAACCTCTTTGGTGGATTTGGTGTCCAGGTTGCCGGTGGGCTCATCGGCCAAAATGACCGGAGGTGCTGCGGCAATGGCGCGAGCCACGGCCACGCGCTGCTGCTGCCCGCCGCTCATTTCCGCCGGCAGATGGTGCATACGCTTATCCAGCCCCACGCGAGCCAGCGCTTTCTCGGCGATCTCTCGCCGCTCCTGGCGTCCCATACCTCTGTATACCAGCGGCAGCTCCACATTCTCCACAGCGGTCAGGGAGGAGATCAGATTGAACCCCTGAAAGATAAAGCCGATCTGCTCATTGCGGATCACGCTCATCTGGTCGTCGGTCAGATCCTCTACCAGGTTGCCGTTGATGTAATACTCCCCGCTGGTGGGTACATCCAACAGACCCAGCATATTCATCAAGGTGGACTTACCGGAGCCGGACTGGCCGATAATGGCTACGAATTCACCCTCGTCAATGGTCAGGCTTACGCCGTCCAACGCGTTCACCTGGTTCTCGCCGGGGTTGTAGATTTTATAAACATCGCGTACATCAATCAAGTGCATGACGATACCTTCTTCAAATAAGATTTACAAATAGTATAATGCTATTTTACAGAAGCGAAAGACAAATGTCAAGGGTATAATCGTGAAGTTTCTATGAATAATAGGGATGAGGTGATTTCTTTGGGTATCAGTAAGAGTGATTACAGCAAGATGGCGGCCAAGGCCAGCCCCAATTCCCCAAAGCTGTTGAACGCGGTGAAAGCGTTTTTGTTCGGCGGTGGTATTTGCCTGCTGGGGCAGCTGCTGAATACATTGTTTGAGAGCCTGGGATTGGGAGAGCGGCAGGTGCGCCTGGCCACCCCGGCGGCGCTGATCGTTGCAACGGCGGTGCTTACCGGTATCGGTGTCTTTGACAAGATCGCCCGCCAGGCAGGTGCAGGCACGATTGTGCCCATTACCGGTTTTGCCAATGCTGTGGTGTCGCCGGCGCTGGAATTCCAGCACGAGGGCTTTGTACTGGGTACGGCGGCGCAAATGTTCTCCATTGCCGGACCTGTGCTGGTGTACGGCGTTACTACCTCCGTGCTGTACGGCCTGATCCTCTTTGTTTTTCATTTGTATTAAGGGGGCGGGATGATGATCTATCTCTATGCGTTTTTGATCGGCGGACTGATCTGTATGGCGGGGCAGCTGTTGATGGATCTGACCAAGCTGACACCTGCGCGGATTTTGGTACTGTTTGTGTGTCTGGGAGTGGTGCTGGGCGGTCTGGGTTGGTATCCTAAACTGGTGGAGTTGGCAGGTGCCGGCGCTACGGTGCCGCTGACCGGCTTTGGCAATGCACTGGCTCAAGGGGTCAAGGAAGCGGTGCAAAAGGACGGTCTGCTGGGCGTGTTCACCGGCGGGTTTACCGCCTGCGCCGGTGGGGTGACCGTGGCGGTGCTCAGCGCACTGGTGGTAGCCTGGGTGGCAAGACCTAAGGATAAATAATTTGTCACTACGAGTTATTACAAGCGAAAAATTGCGAATATTTGTTGAAAGTGCACAATAAATGTTCGAAAACTCCTATTGAATGTGCAAGACTATTGTGCTATAATAATAAAAAACAGATAGGAGGTACATACTAATGGCTGCTATGACATACGAGTCTATTGTTGCGGCTGTGCGCAAAAAGCTCAGCAAGGCAGATGTTTCGTCCATTCCCGGCACTTTGGCATTCCAGGTCGATGTGGAAGGCAAAGCAGAGGGTATCTTTTACATAGAGATCAAGGACGGCCAGCTGCATGTGGAGCCTTATGATTACCATGATCGCAATGCACGGCTGATCATCAACGGCACCAACTTGATGAAGTTGGTGAACGGCAAGCTGGATCCGGTGCTGGCTTTCACCACCGGCAAGCTGAAAGTAGACGGCGATACCAACGCCGCTATGGAGCTGATTCGCTTCTTAAAGTAAGCGGCTTTGACCGTTGTACGGACAAGCGCTGCACCTGTTTTCGTATTAAGCAGGGGCGGCGCTTTTTTCTTTCTTTTTGCGGGGGTAGGAGGTGCGGCCGGTTCTTTGTTTCCGTGATTTTGGTAAAAATCCCATATCTTTTTTTCTTTTTTCACAAAAGGTCTTGGAAACGACCGGCAAATATTGTATAATGTAACAGCGAATTCCATTCGGCATTATGTGAAGGGAGATTTAGAATGAAACACGCTGACATTGTGAACAAGATGAGCCTGGAGCAAAAGGCGGCTTTTGTTTCCGGCTTTGACTACTGGCACCTGGAGGAGGCCCCGGAACTGGGTCTGCCCAAGATCATGGTAACGGACGGCCCTCACGGCCTGCGTAAGCAGAACCCTAACGGCGATTCCGTGGGTCTGGGCAACTCTTATCCGGCTACCTGCTTCCCCACCGCTGCTACTTCCAGCTGCTCTTGGGACGAGGAGCTGCTGCGCAAAGAGGGCGAGGCGCTGGGTGAGGAGTGCTTGCAGGAAGAAGTTTCTGTAATTCTTGGCCCAGGTACCAACATTAAGCGCGCGCCGGTTTGCGGCCGTAACTTCGAGTATTTCTCTGAGGACCCGTACCTGGCCGGTAAGTGCTCTGCCAACATCATCAACGGCGTACAGTCCAAGGGCATCGGTACTTCTTTGAAGCACTTTGCCTGCAACTCGCAGGAGGCATACCGTATGGTCATCAACGAGGTGATCGACGAGCGTGCTATGCGCGAGATCTATCTGACCGCCTTTGAGATCGCCATTAAAGAGGCGCAGCCTTGGACGGTGATGAACTCTTATAACCGTATTAACGGCGTTTATGCTTCTCAAAACGGCTGGCTGCAACAGCAGGTGGCTCGCGGCGAGTGGGGCTTCCAGGGTCTGTTCGTGACCGACTGGGGCTCTTCCGTAGACCGTATTCCCGGCTTGGAGAACGGCACCGATCTGGAAATGCCGTCCTCCGGTGACCTGAACACCCAGCGGATCATTGCCGCTGTCAAAGAGGGTAAGCTGGACGAGAATGTGCTTAACGAGCGGGTAGACAATGTGGTCAACCTGATCCTGAAAGCCAAGAAGACCCTGGACGAGGGCAAAAAGACTTATGATGTGGATGCGCACCACGACCTGGCTTGCCGGGTAGCCGAGGGCTCCATTCAGCTGCTGAAGAACGACGATGGCCTGCTGCCGTTGAAGAAAGGGCAGAAAGTGGCCATCATCGGCGAGATGGCTAAGGCTCCCCGTTACCAGGGCGCCGGCTCTTCCGTGATCAACCCCACCAAGATGGAAAATGCCTATGACAATCTGGTAGAACTGGGCGTAGATGTGACTTATGCCCAGGGTTACAAGAAGGGCACCGAGCAGGTGGACGACGCACTGGTGGCCGAGGCTTTGGCTGCTGCTAAGGCTGCGGATGTGGCTGTGGTGTTTGCCGGCTTGACCGAGGAGTTTGAGGGCGAGGGTTATGACCGCGCGAATATTGAAATGCCCGCCAATCATAATCAGCTGATCCAGCAGGTGGCTGCTGCCAATCCCAACACCGTGGTGGTGCTGGCAGGCGGTTCCGTGATTCACATGCCTTGGCTGAACAGCGCAAAGGCGCTGCTGAACAGCGGCCTGTCCGGCCAGGCCGGCGGCAAGGCTGTGGCTCGTATTTTGACCGGCGCCGTATGTCCCAGCGGTAAGACCTCCGAGACTTATCCGCTGTCCTTTGAGGATAATCCCACCTATGGCAACTATCCCGGCCAGCCGGTGGTCAGCGAGCATAAAGAGAGCGTATACATCGGCTACCGCTACTATGACACCGCAGAGAAAGAAGTGCAGTTCCCGTTCGGTTACGGCCTGTCTTATACCACTTTTGAATACAGCGATCTGGAGCTGTCCTCCTCCAATATTAAGGACACGGACGACCTGACCGTTACCTTTAAGATCAAGAACACCGGCGATGTGGACGGCGCAGAGATCGCAGAGATTTATGTGGCCGATCAGGAGAGCACCATCTTCCGTCCCAAGAAGGAGCTGCGTGCCTTTAAGAAAGTGTTCCTGAAAGCCGGGGAGGAGAAGGAAGTCTCCGTTACCCTGTCCAAGCGCGCCTTCGCATTTTATAATGTGGAGCTGCAGGACTGGCAGGTAGAGACCGGTTTGTTTGATATTATGGTTGGTGCTTCCAGCCGGGATATTCGCCTGACTAAGGCTGTAAATATCATCTCCGACTGCACCGCTGCCGTGCCGGATTACAGAAAGACGGCACCGGCTTACTACACCGCAGACCTGGCGGCAATGGACGATGCCCAGTGGACCGCTGTGTATGGCAAGGAACTGCCTGCCCGTGAGCGGGACACCACCAAGCCCATTGACCTGTACAACTGCCTGGACGATGCCAGCCACACCAAGTGGGGCGGCAAGATTTGCCGTCTGATCAGCAAGGTGGTGGGCAAGTTCGGCTCTGCGGAGAACGGTGACGGTCAGATGCTGGCAGCTATGGCTACCCAGATCCCGATCCGTAACTTTATCGCCATGTCCATGGGCGTGTTCTCCCCCAAGATGGCAGAGGGCCTGTTGATGATCCTCAACGATGATCGTTCCACCTTCGTTGGCTTTAATAAGATCCTTGGCGGTATTGGCGGTGCTTTGGCGAAGCTGCCCAAGCTGCTCAAGTCCATCTAAATTTCCTTACATAACTGCAGAACCCCGCACCAAACGGTGCGGGGTTCTTTGCGTTTTTAATTATGAAAAATGCCCCGGTACCGCGGTACCGGGGTGTTGGGGGTTGCTTATTTATACAAGGGACCGTAGGTGGCGCAGGCGCGGTAGTCTGCGGACTGGCGGTCTTCTGTGCCAAAGGCAGCCCAGGCGTGGGGGCGGAAGATCTGTGCTTCCGGCACATTGTGCATATTCACGGGGATACGCAGCATGGAGGCCAGGGTGATCAAATCGGCGCCTACATGGCCGTACACGGTAACGCCGTGGTTGGCGCCCCAGTTGGCCATCACACTGTACACATCCTTAAAGGCGCCCTCGCCGGTGAGCCGGGGGCAGAACCAGGTGGTGGGCCAGGTGGGATCTGTGCGCTTGTCGATGGTGTTGTGGATCTGATCCGGCAGGTCGGCAGTGTAGCCCTCGGCCAGTTGCAGAACCGGGCCGATGCCGTCGATCACATTCACGCGCAGCATGGTTACCGGCATTTCTGCACGGCAGCGGAAGTGGCTGGAGAAGCCGCCGCCACGGAAGTATTCATAGTTCGCTCGGCACCAGTCGGTGGCGTTCAGGCAGGCTTTAATGTCCGCATCCGTCATTTCCCAAAACGGTTTCATGCAAGGCTCGCCCTTGGCATTGCGGCAGGCACCGGTGCCGTCCAGTGCGGTAGCACCGGAGTTGATCAGGTGGATAAAGCCATCTTTTGCCACGCCGGTGGGCGCCATTCCGGTGACGCGCTGGCAGGCCTCCGGGCTCCAATAGGTACGCACATCGTGGAAGCAGGGAGCGGTGCCGGAGACCAGTGTGCCCAGCATCATCGCCACGCCGTTCAAAGTATCGTTCTCTGTGGCAAAGGGCGTGGGGGCCTTTTTGCCGTTCCAGTCAAAGCTGGAAGCCATAATGGCCTCGGTAAAGTCCGCATTGGGCAGCCAGTCGGTCCAGTTGCGTTGCCCCTGGAAGCCGCCGGCAATGGCATTCTTGCCCAGAGCCTCCTCGTGCCAGCCCATTTCGTCCAGCTTGGGATTGCCGTACAAAATATCCCGCATGATCATGGTCATCTTGGTGATGAACGCCCAGTCCTTGTCCGGGTCTACCACCTTGGACTTGCGAATGATCTCCGGCAAGTCCTTACCGGCGTTGCAGTCAAAGCCCTCTTTGCAGTTGGCTTTAACCCAGCTCAGCGCCTTGTCAAACTCGTCATGATCGTAAATGCCCAGGGTGATCCGGCGCACAATCTCGGTCATATCTACCCACTCGGCACGAATGCCAAAGTATTTTTGGAACATTTCTGCGTTGCAGAAGCTGCCGGCAATACCCATGGCAATGCCGCCCAGGTTCACATAGGCCTTGTTCTTCATCCAGCCTACTGCAGCGGCAGCGTGGGCAAAGCGCAAGATCTTCTCTGCCACATCGGCAGGGATCTCTTTGTCCGTCATATCCTGCACATCATGGCCGTAAATGGAGAAGGCAGGCAGTCCCTTTTGCGCGTAAGCAGCCATGACGGCGGCCAGGTACACAGCGCCGGGGCGCTCCGTGCCGTTAAAGCCCCAAACCGCCTTGATGGTGTGGGGGTCCATGTCAAAGGTCTCTGATCCGTAGCACCAGCAGGGGGTCACCGTCAGGGTGGCAACCACATTCTCGCCGGCAAAATATTCGGCACACTTGGCTGCCTCTGCGCCGCCGCCGATGGTGGTGGGGGAGAGCACGCATTGTACCGGCGTGCCGTCCGGATAGCGCAGATTTTCTTCGATCAGCGCTTTGGCTGCGGTGGCCATGCCCATGGTCTGCGCCTCCAGGCTCTCACGCACGCCGCCCCAGCGGCCGTCAATGGTGGGGCGAATACCGATTTTTGGATAAGTCATCGTCATTACCTCCGTTTGCGCTTAGCGCAGTATGTTTTGAAAGTCACGGTACGCCCGGTCTCGGGCTGCCGTGGGTTTGGGTTCATAGGTTTTTAAGGTCTCGGTCTTGCGGATCAGCTCCCGACCGGCTGCCACATCCGGCAGCTGGTCCAGTGCGATCAGTTGCAGCAGCATATTGCCCAGAGCCGTGGCCTCCGTCGGTCCGGCAATCACCGGGAAAGCCAGGCTGTCTGCCGTCATTTGACAAAGGAAGCCGTCTTTGGTGCCGCCGCCCAGCAGGTGCAGCACATTGAATTGCCGCCCGGTGCGGGCGCTGATCTGATCCAGCGCAAAGCGGTACTTCATAGCCAGACTCTCGTAAATGCAGCGTACCACAGCGCCTACGCTTTCCGGTACCGGCTGTCCGGTCTCCCGGCAAAAGTCGCGGATCCGTTCCGGCAGATCGCCGGGGGTGGAAAAGCGAGGGTCGTCCGGGTCGATAAAGCAGGTGAACGGCTCCGCCGCCCGCGCCAGCTGCTCTAAGTCGTTGTAGCTGTATTCTGCCCCCGCACGGCGATAGGCCCGCCGGGTCTCCTGGATCAGCCACAGACCGCTGATGTTCTTTAAGTAATTGGTTTTTCCGTTGGCACCCTGTTCGTTGGACAAATCGTCCGCCCGGCTCTCCGGCGTTAGGATAGGTTCGTCCAGCTCGCAGCCGATCAGCGACCAGGTGCCGCAGGACAGGAACGCCGGCTGCTCACCGGCAGCGGCAGGCATGGCCGCCACGGCGCACTGGGTGTCGTGACCGGCGGTGGCGATCACCTGTATGCCGCCGTCTGTTTTACCCAGAACGGCAGCCGACGGGCCAACGGCGGGCAGCAGCTGCGGGTCAATGCCGCAGGCCGTGGCAATATCTGTCCGCCAGGTTTGGTTCACCGGATCCAGCAGCTGAGAGGTGGAAGCAATGGTGGGCTCCGTTTGCATACTGCCGCACAGATGGTGGGCAAATAAGTCCGGCATAAACAGCAGCTTCTCTGCACCGGCAGTGTCTTCCGTGGTCAACTGGAACAGGGTGTTGATCTCCATAATCTGATTGCCGGTGGCCCGGTACAGATTGTCTGCCGGTATTTTTTTCAGCACTTTCTCTACCGTTCCGGCGGTGCGGGTGTCTCTGTAATGGCAGGGCAGGCGCAGCAGGTTGCCGCTTTTGTTCAGTAAGCCGTAGTCCACACCCCAAGTGTCAAAGCTCAGGCCGTCGGCGCTGTTCATTTTAGAGAGCGCCGCGTCTACTTCCTTACAAATGGCAGGGAAGTTGTGGCACATACGGCCGCCGTCATCTACCGGGATATTGTCAAATCGGTGGACTTCCTTATATTCCAGTCTGCCGTCTTGATAAGTACCGGCAATGGCACGCCCGCTGGACGCGCCGAAGTCAAAGGCAACTACGGTCTTTTTCATGCCTGCACCACGCCTTTTTGCAGCAGAATGTTGGCATAAATGGCGGTCTCGCCGGTGGCGATAATTAAGTAAACATCCTTTGCTTTTTCATAGAATGCAAAGCGTTCCACCATTTGAATACCGCTGTGTTCCGGCTCGTGCCGGTGAAGAATGTCCTTGTATTTGTCCCAAATCTTGGGTGTGCCGCAGGTGTCGCCGGGCACCACTTCCATCAGGGATACGGGGGCGTCCACGTAGGCATCCAGAGGCAACAGCGCCAGTACCGCATCCAGCAGCTCCGGCACGCCGTGACCGTCTGCACGGATCACCTTGGCGTTTTTGCCGACACTCTCTGCCGGGAAGTTGCCGTCAGCGATTACCAGAGTGTCGCCGTGGCCCATTTCGTCCAGGGTCTTTAGCAGTTCCGGGGACAGCAGGGGAGAAATTCCTTTTAACATAGCCTACTCCTTAGTCTTTCTTGTGCAGCAGGTCGTCATCCGGGTTAAATTGTTTGTAGCCCGGGTGACGGCCGGTGACTCTGTAATAGCCTCGCAGGTCAATGAGCTTTTGAATATTGTCTCGGCTGATGTCATGGCTGCCGCCAAGGATCACAGCGTTAATGGTGATCTTGGCCCACAGTTCCAGGCTCTCCATACGATAAAAGGCAGTGATGACATCGCTGCCAACGGCCAATGCACCGTGGTTCTCCAGCAGCATCACATCGTGCTCCTCCAGGTACGGCTCAATCGCGTTTGGAACTTCCACGGTGGAAGGTGTACCGTAAGGCGTCAGCGGTACGGCACCGATGACGGCCACATCTTCGATCATATTGTACATATCCATGGCCTTGTGTGCCACGGCAAAGCCGGTTGCTCCCGGCGGATGGGCGTGGATCACACTCATCACATCGTCCCGCTTGTCGTAGCAGCGTAGGTGCATTTTGATTTCGCTGGAGGGGCGCAGGCCCTCTGCGGCTTCCAACACATTGCCCTCCGGATCCAGCAGCACCAGCTTTTCCGGGGTAATAAAGGATTTGCTCATGCCGGTGGGGGTGGCAAGGATCCGACCGTCCTCCAGCCGCACACTCACATTGCCGTCATTGGCGGCCACCCAGCCCAGCTGCCACATTTTGTGGCAAACATCGCAAATCTGGTCCTTGATCTCGTTGATATTTTGCATAGATAAACCTCCTTGCCCATGGTTGACAATCCATGCCCGCCATGGTATGCTAATTGTATTATATTAGATATAAATATTCTTTGCACGCAGGATATGCACTTGCGAGTAGCACAATATTCACTTTTTGAGGGCCTATGAATTACAGCGAACTGCATGAGGACAAAAAGCGGGGCACTTTTGATTTTCCCATAGAGCTTTATTATGTGGAGCCAGGTGCGCCCCGGTACCAAATGCCCCTGCACTGGCACCTGGAATATGAGCTCATTCTGGTGTTGCAAGGCAGCTTTACCCTAAGCTTGGACGGCCGCCAGATGGAGTTGCAAGCCGGGGACAGCGCTTGGATCGCCGACGGGGTGATCCATGGAGGCGCGCCCCACGACTGTATTTACGAGTGTGTGGTATTTGACTTGGGTACCTTGCTCCAGGATACCCCGGTGTGCACCAAGTCGGCGGCAGCATTCCTGGCCAGCGAGAATGGCTTTTCCGGCCGTTTAGCCAAGGGCAGCACGGAGGCGGCGCTGGCGGATCGCATTTTTGATGCTATGGAGCGGGAACAGCTGGGCTATGAGTGGACCACCGTGGGGCTGCTGTGGCAGTTGCTGGGCTGCCTTTTGGGTATGCACAGCGACATCAAACCGCCACAAAGCCGTCAGCAGATCACCCGGATGAAAAATGTGCTCACCTATATCCGCAATAACTACGGCGAGCCCATTACCTTGGATGAATTGGCAGCTGTGGCGGGCATGTCGCCCCGGTATTTTTGTCGTGCTTTTGCAGCGCTCACCGGCAGGACCCCCATTGCGTACCTGAACTATTACCGCATTGAATGCGCCTGCGAGCGGTTGACCTTAACAGATAAAAGCGTGACGGAGATCGCCTTTGCCTGCGGGTTTAACGATATGAGTTATTTTTCCCGGGTGTTTAAGCAGCTAAAGGGCACCACACCCACCGCTTACAGAAACTAAATAAAAGGCCTGTTGTCCACGCAGACAACAGGCCTTTTTTTGTTTGTCTTTACTTTCCGCCCTTTTGCAGCAGGTCTTGGATCACGTCGGCAATATAGGCGCCGGCTTCTACCGGTGCCATACCGTAGCGGCTGATGTTGGACACCACGGTGTAGTCGCTCTCGATCATATCCGGTCGGGCGTTGTACCGGCCTTTTCCAGTTCCATGTGGATGATGGTCTGCACCCGGGGCAGGTCAATTTGACCGTCTGCCAGCGGGGTAAAGTGAATGGGACTTTGGTATAGAATTGTTTTTTCTTTGATCTCGGCCTTGGGCACCGTGCCCCAGCCACGCTTCACGGCGATGCCGATGCGGCTGATTACCAGGTGCGTGGTTGTGGTGCCAATATCAATCCCGGCAGAAAGTAAATATTCCATAAAATACGCAAAAGGGACAGTTGCACACAGGTGTGCAGCTGTCCCGCTCCTTTACAGGTTACTGTTATTTTAGCACAAGGGGCGTCGGTTGTAAAGGCTTAGCCCGCCGGGTGCTGTTTTTTCTTTTTTCGGTTGATCTCTGTGATGACGATCAGTGCGGCAAAGGCTGCCACGCCTGCGGCGCTCAGACAGGCGCCGGTGCGCAGGTAGGGGGTGTGGTAGTGCAGCTCCACCGTGTGCTTACCGGGTTCCAGCGCCAGGGCGCTGAATGCGGTGTTCGCTTGCAGCAGCTCTGCTTTTTTGCCGTCTACCGTGGCGGTCCAGCCGCTGCTGTATGGGATGGATAGGCACAGTATTTTTGCCTCTTTCAGATCCACTGTGCCGGTAATGGCGTTGGCGCGCATCTGCACATTTTGCATGGTGTCTGCGCTCAGGGCAGCGATCTGCGTCTTGGCATTATCTACCGGCTGCTCCAGCACTTCAATGTCTGCCAGGTCGTAAATACCCCGCTCATCAAAGGTGATGGTGATGCTCTTTTTGGCGCTGTCCGTATAACCCATCCCCACCAGGTAAGTCTTGGCACCGGTGTAGCGCACATAGGCGTCCGAGTAGCAGGTGAGGGTGTTGGTCTTGTAGGTCTTGCCGCTCTCCGTTTGGGCGGAGAACCGCAGGTTCAGCGAACTGGGCAGGCGGAACTTGCGGGCGCTGATCTTGATAAGATTTTGGTCGATCTCGTCCTTTTTGTTCCACTTCTCTGTGGAATAGCGGTGCAGCGGGTCGTTCTCCTGGGTCTTGTAGTAGGTGTACGCCGGGTAATCGGTGTAGTCTTTCAGCGTAAAGCGCAGGTAGGTCTCCTGTGCGGCGCTGCCGGTGAACTGAATGGTCACGCTGCCTTTCTTCTTGTAAATGTGCAGCTTTTGACCCTCCACGGCGGCGTCGTCATTGCCTACGATGGTGTAGGGCAGGCTCTTGTCTGTAAAGGTGGGCGTGGTGGCGGTCATACCGGTGGGTACGCTGTCCAGCACCACCCCTTGCAGCAGGGTCTGCTGCTTCTCCAGAGAGGACAGCTTTTCGTACTCCGCCCGGGTGATCACATGGGCGGTGGTGTAGCCCAGAGGCAGGGCGTTCTCGTTTTGATACACCTTGCCGCTGATCTTGGTAAAGCCGTAGGGCAGGGCGGTCTTGCTCTGCTTGGCGTAGTATTTTACGCTGTTTACCGCGTTCAAGGCGGCGGAGCTGTTAAAGCTGCGGATCATATAGGCAGCGTTGGCCGGTTGCTCCGTCTCCGTAATAAACTGGGTCAGGTGCTTGTTTTGCAAGCTCCAGTAGAAAGAGGTGCCGTTCATACCGGCGGTGAGCGCCTCGTTGTAATTGACCTTGTCTCCGTTGTAACGATAAAAGCTGTCGTCGTTCTTGGTGGCTTTCTTCACCTTGCGAGCGGCAGTGGATTTTAGCTTTTTGTTCACATCGCTGTAGCTCACATAGCGGGCAATGTGGTTTTGGCCGTGGTGGCTGTAAAAGTAGGCGGCGTTACCTGCAAAGGAGGTAAACACCAGTACCAGCGCCAGCACCGGGGCCATATATTTCTTTGGCATTTTGGGGCCGAACATACACACGATTACCAGCAGAAATGCCAGCAGAACGGAAACGCCCACATTGCGGGTGTCTGTGTTCATAAGGGGAATGGCAACCAAGGAGTACATCGCCAGGGCGGCAATAACCGCCACGCCCTTGCCAATGCTGATTTGGCGCAGGTGCTGCCAGGTGGTTGCCACAATGTATGCCACGATCATACCGTAGGCCCACACCCAGCGATTGGCTACATAAGAAAAGCCGTTCATACCCCAGCCGAATACCGGGATTAGCAGCAGCGCAGTGGCGATCAGAAACACCACTCGCAGCGGGCGGTAGTGCTTATTCTTGGTGAAGAACAGCAGGCAGATAGCCGGGAACGCCACTGCGTTGTAGCCAAGGAAGGTCAGGTAGCCCAGCTTGGTCTCTGCGGTGAACAGGGCGGACAGAAAGTTGCGGTAGTAATCCGCACTGTAGACCCAGGTGCGCACATAGCTCTCGGCAGAGCGGCTGTCACCCATAAAGGCCAGCACCACCGGCAGCAGTACCACGGCACTGAGCACTACGCCCAGCAAGGCACAGCCGGTGATTTGAAAGAACTTGCCCACCGCAGCTTTGCCCCGGTGTCGGAAACGGCAGATCAGCTGATACAGCGTGTACAACGCCGTGATGATCGCCAGCATATAGAAAAAGTAAAAATTGCTGACGGCGGCCAAAAAAACAATGAGGATAAATAGATACGGCCGCTTGCCTGCCAAAATCTGCTCCACACCCAGCAGCAACAGGGGCAGGAACACCATGGGCAAGGCAAAGAACGGATGGTGGGAGACGATGAACAGGCTGTACAGGGTGAACACATACACCAAAGCGCCAACGGTTATGCCACCCAACCGGCGCTGTTTTTTCACAAAGCAGAAAGCCCCGAACGCCAGCCCGGCCAGATACAGTCGCAGTAGGGATAAAAAGCTGTATAGGTATGCCGCATAGCGGGTGGGGCACACCACGCTGAGCAGATCCAGCGGATCGCCGATGGCGTAAAAGTGCAGGGTGGTGAGCACATCGCTGCCCAGCCCGATGGAAAAGTCCCATTGGGGCAGCACCAGCTTGTGGGTGGTCAGCAGGGTGCGGGCCACCTCACGGCCGTATTGGCCCAGGTACACAAAGGCGGCAAAGTGCTGGCGCCAGCCGTCGCTGTCTACGATCAGGGTCTTGCCCTTGACCAGGAACCAACAGTAGCACACGGCGGCGCAAAGCAAAAAGCCCAGGGTATAGCACCAAAAGAACCGGGTGTGCGGGCTGCGTTTTTTCATCTTTTCCAGTGGATTGGTTTTCATTACTCTTTACCTCTCGCCATAGAATTGAAAACTATGCTTTTCTCTCTTTTCTCTTTTTCACTTCTGTGCACAGAAGGGTAGCACCAAAGGCTGCGAAGCCCAGTACGCTCACCGCCAACCCCGCTTTTAAGTGAGGGGTGCGGTAGGTCAGGTGAATGGTGTGTTCACCCGGTTCCAGTGCCAGCGCGCTGAACATGGTGTTGGCTTGCAGCAGCTGGGCTTGCTTGCCGTCTACCGTAGCGGTCCAGCCGTCGCAGTAGGGAATGGTCAGCAGCAGAATCTTGGACCGGTCCATGGTCACGGTGCCGTCTACCGTGTCTGTGCCGATTTGGATATTCTCCAGCGTATTCTCCGCCAGTTTTGCCACTTGTCTGTCCGTGTCTGTCATAGGCTGCTCCAGCACCTCCAGGGTGCTGAAATCATAGATACCCCGTGCATTAAAAGTGACGGTAATATCTGTCTTGGCTCCTTTGCTGTAGCCGGTATTGACCATTTGTACCTTGTAACCCTCAAAGCGCAAGTGCGTTTGCGTGCAGGTGACGGTACTTTGGGGCGTCAGTGCGGCGCCGTCTGCCGTGTGGGCGGTGTATTGCAGGGTCAGACTGCTGGGCACCTTAAAGCTGCGGGCCTTACGGCGCACATAGGCTTTTTGGCTGTCGTCTTTTTTATTCCACTTATCCGTAGAATACCGGTGCAACGGGTCGTTCTCTTGGGTCTTGTAATAGGTATAGGCCGGGTAATCTGTATAATTGCGCAGCCCCATGCGCAGGTAGGTTTCGCTGTTTGGTGTGCCGTTAAAATGCAGGGTCACCTTGGCGCCTTTGTCATACACATGGATCTTTTTGCCGTCTACTGCCACATTTTTGTCTGCGGTGATGGTGTAGGGCAGGGACTTGTCCGTAAAGGACAGAGTGGCTTGTGCCGTGCCGGTGGGCACGCTGTCCAATACCACCCCTTGCAGCATGGCTTGTTGCTTCTCCAGCGAGGACAGTTTTTCATAATCCGCCCGGGTAATGGCGCTGTCATAGGTGTAGCCCAGGGGCAGGGCGTTGCCGCTTTGATAAATTTTACCTTGGAGCGGCGTAAAGCCGTAGGGCAGCGTGGTGGTCGACTTGGTGACGGCATAATACTTTACGCCGGTAAGGGCGTTCAGCGCCGCCGATGTGTTCAGTCGATTGTAGCGATAGCTGTTCTCCACCGGTTGTTCGGTCTCTGTTACATATTGTGCTACATTGGGATTTTGCAGGCTCCAGTAGAAGGACGAGCCGCTCATATGGGCCAGCAGTTCCTCGTTGCACTCCACATTGTCGCCGGTGTAGCGGTAAAAGGATTTGTCGCTTTTTGCCGCCTTTTTGACTTTGCGGCCGGAGGCACCTTTGATCCGGCGGTTGACCTTTTCGGTTGCCACAAAGGTGTCTGTTTTATGTTTGCCGTGACTGCTGTAAAAATAGGCGGCGTTACCGGTAAAGGAGGTGAGCACCAGTACCAGCACCAAAGCGGTTGCCAGGTGCTTTTTCTTGAACTTGGGCGCCAGGGCGCAAAGCACGATGATCAGGAAAGCCAGCAGCACGGATACGCTAATATTGCGGGTGTCCGTGGTCATTAGCGGAATGGTGAGCAGTGAATAGAGTGCCAGCGCACCTACGCAGGCCACTGCCTGACTTACGGTGATGTGGCGCAGCTTTTGCCACTGGGTGGTTACGATATAGGCCACCAGCAGGCTGTACGCCCACACCCAGCGGTTGGCCATATAGGAAAATCCGTTCAGCGCCCACCCAAACACGGGAAACAGCAGCGCTGCAGTCGCCAGTAAAAAGAGAATACGCAGGGGCTTTTCTTCCGGCTTGCGCTTAAAGTATAGCAGGCAGATGGACGGCAGCGCAACGGCGTTAAAGCCCAGGTAGGTCTGATATGCCTGGTTGTGACTGGTGGTATATGCCGCCAGAAAGTTGCGGTAGAAGTCTGCATCATAAAGCAGGGTCAAGGGATACTGCACCCCATTGCGGTTGTCACCGATAAAGGTAAGGATTACCGGCAGCAAAATGGCGGCGCTCATCAGTACGCCTACCACAGCCCAAAGGGTCACTTGCAGCAGTCCGCCCACAGCCTGCTTGACGCTGTGCCGATCATACAGGCAGCAAAGACGATAAACGGTATAAATGGCCGTGATGATCGCCAGCATATAGAAAAAGTAGAAATTGCTGACAGCCGCCAAAAGGACAGTGACGATGAGCAGATACGGCCGCCGCTTGGCAAGCACCTGCTCTACGCCTAAAAGCAACAGGGGCAGGTACACCATAGGTATGGCAAAGAACGGGTGCCGTGCCACTAAAAGAAAGCTGTAAGTAAAGAACACATAGCAAACGCTGCCCACAGCCACAGGCAGGGGCGCGCCCTGCTTTTTATACCGGCAAAAGGCGCCGAAGCCCAGCCCGGCCAGGTACAGCCGGAACAGGGACAAAAAGCTGTAAAGATACACGGCGTACCGGGTAGGACAGGCAATGCTCAGCAGATCCAGCGGGTCGCCGATTACATAGTAGTGCAGGGTGGTTAGAATATCGCCGCCGTAGCCCAGGCTGAAGTTCCATTGGGGCAGCACCAGTTGATGTTCGGTCAGCAGTGTGCGAAGTACAGTACGGCCATACTGGCCAAAATAAACAAAGGCGGGGAAGTGCTGTTTCCACCCATCGCCGGTGGAGATCAGACTGCGCCCGGTGCGTGCGAACCACACATAAATACAGGCGCTGCAAATCAAAAAAGTGGCGGTGTACAGCAAAAAGTATGTACTGCGTTTGGATATGCCACGGTGTGTGGCATTGTTTTTGTGTATTTTCATTTTTCTCTCTTCTTTCACACAGATTAACCAGCCTACATTATAATCCCGCACCCTCGGGAAGTCAAGGACGGGCCTTTTATATATAATGTATATCGCCATTTTATCACAAGGATGTGTGCTTTGCAACTGTTTGGATCTGTCCGGTGGTATTAAGAATCTGCAAAGTTTGTAAAGGTGGGGTCATCTATTTTTATTTTGTGTCATTTGCAAGTTAAGTTTCTGTAAAGTACCTTGCAGTCGATGCGCGGACGGCGTATGCTGACAGCAGAAACAAAAAGACAACGACAAACACCCGAAAGCGAGAAAGGCAAGGTTATTGTATGAAAGAAAAATGGGTCGCTTTTACAGAGAAACACGCAGAAATTTGGAAGTTTATCAAGTTTACATTTACCGGAGCCAGCACCTCGGTGCTGGAGTTGGCGGTATTCGCCTTTTTACAGTATGTGGTTTTCAAGAGTATGAACACCACCCCGGTTACGGACAATGCGGTGCTGCACTTCCTGGGAATTCAGTATAAGGGCTATATGTACTCCTACGCCATCAGTGCCGTTATCGGCTATGCGGCGGCATACATTATGAACCGCAAGCTCACTTTCCAGGCAGACGCCAATCCGGTGCTGTCCACCATTCTCTATACCATTATGGTGGTGTGCACCATCGCCTTTAACACCTGGTTCGGTGCGTACCTGGGCACCATCGTGACCAATCACCACTGGGACAGCGTGTTTATTACCCTGCTCACCAAGCTGCTGGTGATGACCGTACCCACCCTGTGGACCTATCCGCTGAACCGCTTTGTCATCCACCGCAAAAAGAAAGCCAAGGTGGAGCCGCTGCCGGAGAGCGCAGATACCCCTGCCGGTGCGGCTGCCTAACGCCTAAAGAGGGCAGCGCCCTTTTTAGATATACCCCTGCTCGGTGCATTTTTTGTTTTGATCTGACTTCCCCGTCGATCACCGGATTTTGTTTTGTTCTGTACCGGGCACCCTCTTCGGAGCAGGCGCCGTCACCCCGGCGCTTGCTCTCTTCCTCTATTTGGCATATACTGGTGAAAAACCGGTAAGGAGAACAGACTGTTATGACAAGACCCAAATTGGTGGCTTTTGATTTAGACGATACACTCATTGGCAGTAACGGCAAAATTGCCCCGGCCAACTTCTGCGCGCTGGAACAGCTATCGGCAGCGGGCGTGACCGCTGCGGCGGTAACCGGGCGCACCTTTTACGAAATGCCCGCAGAGCTGCGGTTTAACCCGCTGGTGCCCTATGCGGTATACGGTGATGGTGCTGCGGCGGTGAATGCGGCAGGGGAGACCCTCTTTTCCAGCTATTACAGCCGGGAAAAGGCGCTGGCAGTGCTGCACCTGCTACGGCAGTACGATACCATGATTGAGGTGTTCTACGGCGGGCGGCCGTATGCCCCGGCGGATAAGCTAAACCGGTTGGCCTACGACTACTACCGCATTGAGCCGATCTATCACCCGGTGATGGCGGCGAGCCGGGTGCCCTGCACAGACTTGGAGGCCCTGCTGGCCGGGGAGGAAAAAACGGAGATGTTCAATATCTTCTTCCACCTGGACGACGAACGCCGGGCATTTATGGATCGGGCGACGGAGCTGTTCCCGGAGCTGCTCTGCACCTATTCTATGCAGAGCAATTTGGAGATCCTGCGCCGTGGGGTGGACAAGGGCAGCGCCTTGCAAAAACTGGCGGAGCACCTGGGGCTTGCCCCGGAGCAGGTGATCGCCGTGGGCGACAGCCGCAACGATCTGTCCATGATCCGCTACGCCGGCACCGGGCTGGCGGTAGCCAACGCCTGTGACGAACTTAAGCAGGCGGCAAACGCTGTGGCGTGCACTTCCGATGCGGGTGTGCTCAGTTATATTTATCATCATTTTGTAGAGTAAAGCGAGGTTATTCCTTTGGTATTTTGGATCATTCTCGGCGTGGTGGCGGCTGTGGTGCTGCTCACCGTGCTGGTCAACGGCATCTTGGCGCTTTTACAGCTGCGGTATGTGGCGGGCATTGCGCCGGTACAGTATAAAAATCAGTTGCAGCCCCAACCGCTGGATGGCCGTTGGGTGTTCACCACAGATGGGGATTTTCGTGTTATGCAGCTGACGGATGTGCATATTGGCGGCGGCTGGATGAGCTTCTTCAAAGACCGGCGGGCCATTGACTGCGTGGTGCGTATGGTCACCGCCGAGCAGCCGGACCTGGTGGCTGTGACCGGCGACATTGCCTACCCGGTGCCGTTCCAGTCCGGCACATTTAACAACAAAACCGCCGCTCGTCTGTTTGGTCGGGTGATGCAGAACCTGGGCGTGTACTGGGCGCCGGTGCTGGGCAACCACGATACAGAGTCCTACGCGGTGTACAACCGCCGCTATATCGGCAAATATTATCAAGAACAGAAGTTCGCCAAAGCCGGCAGCAAGTCCTACTGCCTGTTCCGCTCCGGGCCGGAGGGCGTGGACGGCGTGGGCAACTATACCGTGGCGGTGGAGAACCGTCGTGGCGCCGTGACCCAGGCACTGTTTTTTACCGATACCGGCAGCTATGTGGACGGCGACTATCTGGGCTTTATGTGGAAGTATGACGGTATGCACAAGAATCAAATGGACTGGTACAGGGGAGAGGTGGAAGCCTTGACCGCCCACAACCGGGCGTTGGGTGCACCGATGCCAAAGAGCCTGATGTTCTTTCACATTCCCATTGCTCAGTACAAGACTGCCTGGGAGGCTTATAAAGAAAACGGCTATAAAGACACCGGTGAAGTGCAGGTGCACTACGGCGGTATCGGTGAAAAGGGCGGCCTGTTCCCCAGTTTGCACCCGGATCATGTGTTTGACACCTTGCAGCAGGTGGGCAGCACCTGGGGCACATTCTGCGGCCACGACCATTTGAACAATTTATCCGTCACTTACAAGGGTATACGGCTGACCTATGGTCTGTCCGTGGACTATCTCGCTTATGTCGGCATAAAGAATTACGGTGCCCAGCGGGGTTTTACACGCATTACTGTGCGCCCGGACGGCAGCTTTGACTGCCAACCGGTGCCCTACTACCAAAAACCTTTTTGTAATGGAGAAGAACAGGTGCAAATGACACCTTATTATCCGCCGGAGAAGAACCCAAACGCCTACCCGGCAGACTACAAGGCCCCAATAGCGTAAAAGAAGAAAGGAGCGGTACTTGCAGGTACTGCTCCTTTTGCTATGGGTATGATTTAATACACTTCTACCGGCACCACCAGCCGGTCTTTTTTGGTGCGGCGCAGAGGCGCACCGGCGGTAAATCGGCCGTGGCCCCGCACGGAAATTTTGTCCCCCGGCTGTACGGTGTGGGCACGGTTCTCTATGCACCGTCCATTGACAAATACCTTTTGCTGTAAAAAGAATTTGTCCGCGCTGCTGCGGGAGAGATTGTATACTGCGCCTACCAGCACATCCAGCCGTAGAGAGGGCACGATCACTTCTCTGTCTTCCGGTTGGGGCAGCAGGTGCGGGGGCAGGTCGTCCGCCCGGGTGCAGGTCACCTCTGTGTGGCGCACCCGGTGCAGTTGGGTCTCTATATACTCCGCCATGCCTGCGGTGCAAAAGAGATATGCGCTTTTGCCGCAGGGGAGAATGTCGCCCAGCACCCGCCGCTCCAGCCCTAAGCCCATTAAGGTGCCCAGGTAGTCCCGGTGGGTCAACTCCTCGGCAAATTTTTCCTGCTTGGGCGCAATATGCAGGCAGGTGATGGGGTAGTCTTCCGGCTCCGGCGCCGGGCCAAAGGCTGCCATCACCCGCTCGGCGCCGTCAAATCCGCCGTAGGCGGGCACCGACCGGGGGCCGGTCACCTCTGCCAGCAGACTTTGCTCCTCCAGGCCTAAAAAATCCGTATAAACCGTGTAGCCGCCAAATGTGCCTCGATTTTGCAGTTCTGCCAACCGCTTTTTAATCTGCTGTGCCTGATCCATCAGTACAGACCGCCCAGCACGGTGGCGGAAAATACAGTAAACATCAAGATACACACGCTCAGGGCAATGACAAAGATAGCAGTGGACACGCCGATGGCCCAGTTGGCAATGTTTATGGCGCTGCGCGCCTTTTCACTGCCGGTGATCTCATACGCCTGGCGGCCGTTCGACAAGGCAATGCCGCCCATGATCCAGCCGAACAGTGGACCCATGAGAATTCCTAAGATCAGACCGATTATGGCCAGTATGTAGGCGTTGTCCGCCTTCTCTGTCATTTGGCGGTACTGGGCTTCGTTCACCGGCACACCGTAGGGGGGCTGGTAAGGGTTGCCCCAGTTGTTGTAGCCGGCGTTATATGCCTGCTCACCATAGTTCGTTTGACCGTGGTTGTAATTTTGCTGGCCGTAAGTGTCACCCTGTGGCTGGCTGTGCGCCTGTTGGCCATAGGGGTCGCCTTGGGGTTGGCTGTATGCCTGCTGACCGTAGGGCGCGCTTTGGGATTGGGCGTTCTGCTGTGCGGTGCAGCCCTCAAAGTTGGGGGTATGGCACACCGGGCATTCTGCGGTGCCGGGTGCCAGAGGTTGGCCGCAATGTTCGCAATAAGTCATAGGTTCTGCCTCTTTTCTTTGAAAATCGTGTTTATAACCGGCAGGGCAGCAGCATAATGCCGCCGGGGGTAGTGTCTACCATACCGTAGCAGCCCTCTGCCACTGCGCCGGGGTTCATTAGATATAAGCCGTCCCGGTAGTCGGTCATCTGCTGATGGGTGTGACCAAACAGGCAAATGTCTGCGTGGGCCTCCCGGGCAGCCTGCTCCAGCTCTGCCAGACCAAACTTTACATGGAACGGGTGGCCGTGGGTATAAAGCACCGTTTTGCCGCCCAGTTTGGCTGTGCCCCAGGCGGGCAGGTCGCTGCCCCAATCGCAATTCCCGGCCACTTGCAAAATATGCAACCGGGGGTACAACATACGCACATTTTCCAAATCATTCTCGCCGTCTCCGAGAAAGAGCAGCACATCGCTGTCCTCCAGGTGCAGCTCCACAATGTCCATCAGATTGCCAGCGGCTCTGTGAGAGTCCGAGGCGACCAGTAAGCGCATTCATAATCCCCGCCTTTCTGCATACTATGTACTGAGTATAACATATCTGCGTGCCCACGGCAAGCGGCTTTGCAGATAAAAAAGAGGAGTGCGTTTTATGCAGGACCCGAGAAAACAGAAAAAAGGATTTGACCCGGCGGCATTCCAAGCGGCGGCCAAAGCCGGACAGCAGCAGGCCTATTTGCAGCAAAACCTGGACCCGGACACCAAGGCCAAATTAGAGGCGGTACTGAATGACAAGGAACGATTGCAGCAAATGCTCAATTCTCCACAGGCCAAGGCACTGATGGAGAAGTTAGGCGGGAAGCGGTAATATGGACGATATTAACCAGATCATTGCCAATTTGACCCCGCAGGATATGGAAATGCTGCGGGGCGTGGCCGCGTCCATCTTAGGCGACGGCGTGCAGGGAAGTGCGCCCGGTGCGGCGTCCCCTCCCGGTGCACAGCCTACGCCCCAGCCTAAGCCGGGGAGCGCCAACAGCGCCGTGCAGCAGCTGACAGACACGGTGGCTGGTGCCCAGAATATGCAAAATCTGCTGTCCGGGCTGGAGGGGCTGAACTTTGGCAAGGCGGATTTTGAAATGATGATGAAAGCCAAGTCCATTTTTGACCGTATGAACCGCAGCAGCAATAAAAATGTGGATCTGATCCGGGCGCTGAAGCCCCATTTAAGCCCCAAGAGCCAAAACAAGGCGGACCAGGCCATGCAGATCCTGCGTCTGTTTGAAGTGCTGCCTATGCTGGAGGAGTTGTTTTAGTGCCGGCGTTTAGTGAGGATCAGATCAATGAAGCCAAGGAGCGGGTGCGCCGTATGCATGCTCGTGCCGGGTCGTATCTGCCCCGGGAGGAACCGCCGCAAGGGCATAACGACCGTCAGACGGCACCGTCGCCCGGCAAGGAAAAAGCATCTCCGGCTGCGCCAAACCCGGAGGAACCGGCGTCGGAGAACGAAGGGGATGACAACGCCGTAATCTTAATGCTGCTTCTGCTTTTAGGACGCGAAGGCGCAGATCAGGCGCTGCTTTTGGCTCTTCTTTATCTTTTGTTCTGATAAGGGTTGGAAAAATAGGGTAAAATATGTTATAATCCGTTTGTGTAACATCTCGTAATGAAAGGAAGTTTCATTTTGACAGATTATGTGCAAAAGAAGATAGCCCCCGGGGTAGAGCTTTTGGCTGTGCCTGCCGGGCGGTTTAAGACCAATGAACTGGCCATTCACTTGGCAGTGCCCATGGAGGAGCAGATGGCGGCGAACTATGCGCTGGCCATCTCAGTGGTCAGCCGTAAGGGCAAGGCCTATCCGGATATGCGTGCGCTGCACTTGCAGCTGGACAAGCTCTACGGCGCGGCCATCAGCGTTACCGCCAACAAATCCGGCGGCTGTCAGATTTTGAAGATTGGCATCACCACACTGGACGATCGCTTCGCCCTGGATGACGAGAAGATTGCCGAGGCGGGACTGGAGCTGCTGATGAATCTGCTGTTTGACCCGCTTTTGGGGGAGGACGGCCTGTTCTCCCCGGCGGATATTGAAACGGAGCGTCGGGTGCTGCTGGAGAAGCTGGCTGCCGAGGAGAACGAAAAACGCCTGTACGCGGTCATGCAAATGCAGCAGATTATGTTTGCCGGCGATCCGTACCGGATCAATCCCAAAGGCACCAAAGAGACTTTGTTGGCTGCCACGCCGGAGAGCGTAACCGCCGCCTGGCACCGCATGCTGCGAGAGAGCAAAATGCTGGTAACTGTGGTCGGCAGCACGGATCCGGAGGCGGCCTGTGCGGCGCTGCGCCGTCGGTTAGAGGGCGTGGAGCGGGCGTATCAGCCCATGCCTACTCCCCATTTTGTGGCCCGGTGCGAACAGGTGAAAGATGTGCGGGAGAGCGAAAAAATTCGTCAAGGTAAGCTGGTGCTGGGCTTTCGTGTGGATATGCGCCCGGGTGATCCGTTGGCACCGGCTATGCGCAGCTTTTGCGATGTGTTCGGCGGCGGCCCGTACTCCAAGCTCTTTATGAATGTGCGGGAGAAGATGAGCCTTTGTTACTACTGTTCTGCTCGCTTTGCCCGCCACAACAGCCACATCTTTATTCAGTGCGGCTGTGAGGAGGAGAATATGGACAAGGCTGTGGCCGAGATCCTGCATCAGCTGGAGATTATTCGGGATGGTGACTGCAAAGCCGAGCTGGAAAGCTCCCGCATTGCCATGATCGATGCGCTGGAAGGCGTGGCAGACACCCCCAACGGCCTGGAAAACTGGTATGCCGCCCGGTTGTTGGACGATGTATTCCGTACCCCTGCCCAGGTGGCGGAGGAGACCCGGAGCGTAACCGTGGAGCAGTTACAAGAATGTGCCGGTCGGTTGTCGCTGGATACCGTTTACCGCTTAGTGGCAGAGAAAGAGGAGGTGCAGGCACAGTGAAAGAACAAGTTTCTTCCATTTTGGACGAACGCTATTATGAAATTGACCACCCCACAGGGCTGAAAATATTTGTGATGCCTAAGGCTCATTACCGCTCTGCTTATGCGGTGATCGGGACCAAATATGGCTCCATTGACAATCGCTTTAAGCGCTCGGACGCTGCCGAATACACCGAGGTACCGGAAGGAATTGCACACTTTTTGGAGCACAAGCTGTTTGAGTCTGAGGAGCTGGACGCTTTTCAGCGCTTTGCGGCCACCGGTGCGTCTGCCAATGCGTATACTTCCTTTGACAAGACCTGCTATCTGTTCCAATGCAGCGACCACTTTGACCAGTCGTTGGAGATTTTGCTGGACTTTGTGCAGCACCCATACTTTACGCCCCAAACGGTGGAAAAAGAGCAGGGGATTATCGGCCAGGAGATCACCATGTACTATGATGTACCCGGCTGGATGAGCACCTTTAACCTGTTGCGGTGCCTGTATAAGAACCACCCGGTGCGCATTGATATTGCCGGTACGGTGGAGTCCATCTCCCACATTACGGACAAGCTGCTGTATGACTGCTACAATACTTTTTATAACTTGCACAATATGGCACTGGCAGTGGTGGGCAATGTGACACCGGAGCAGGTGCTGGCCGTCTGTGATCGGTGCTTAAAACCGACAGCTGATGTGACGGTAGAGCGGGCGTTCCTGCCGGAACCACGAGAAATCGTGCAGGACTATCAGGCGTGTCATTTGGCTACCTCCATTCCGGTGTTCTCCTTTGGCTATAAAGAAGCCTGCACCAAGCCGGAGCAGGACATAGAGACCATTATTCTCACCAATCTGCTGCTGGAGATTATGGCCGGTGACTCCTCGCCTCTCTATAAAGACTTGTTTGACCGAGGACTGATCAGCAGCGAATTCTCTACGGAGTATTTTCACGGCTACGGGTATGAAGCCATTATCTTTGACGGCGAGAGCACGGACCCCCGGCAGGTGGCGGCCGCCATTCAGGCAGAGGTAGAACGCCTGCGCCGGGAGGGGATTCCGGAGGATCTGTACCAGGCAGCCCTGCGCAAGTCCTATGGTCGGGAAGTGATGTCCTATAACGATATTGACAGTGTGGCCAACGGTATGATAGATGCCCACTTTAACGGCTTTTCCATCTTTGATGTGACGAATCGCTACAAGGCCATTACCAAGGAGAAGATTGAGGCGCGCTTGCAGCAGGTAATGAACCCGCAGTACAGTGCCCTGTCCGTTGTAAAGGCAGAGGAGGATCAGCATGAGTAATTTTACCCGCGTGTACTTCCCCGGGCTGGGGATTGACTTTGATCTGCCCTCTGTGGCGTTCACCATTGGCAGTTATGATATTCATTTTTACGGTATCATTATCGCCTTTGGCTTTATGCTGGCGGTACTGTACGGCGGCCGTATGGCATACAAATGGCGTATGAGCCTGGACGGGATGACGGATGTGCTCATTTGGGGTACGGTCTTCGGTATCGTCTGCGCTCGGGCATATTATGTGATTTTTGAGTGGAGCTATTACAGTGCCCACCCGGCAGAGATTGTGCAAATTTGGAACGGTGGGCTTGCCATTTACGGCGGTGTTATCGGTGCTCTGATCGGCGCCGCCATCGGCTGCAAGGTGGGCAAGATCGACTTTCGCAATTTGCTGGACCTGGGTGCCTTGGGTCTGCTTATCGGCCAGGGTATCGGTCGCTGGGGCAATTTCTTTAACCAGGAGGCCTTTGGCACCAATACGGATACGGCGCTCTTTAGAATGTGGAGCGTAAAGATCAGAGATACGCTGGCCGCTTCTTCTGCGGATTTGGCCGCTAAGGGCGTGACCGTGGACCCGGAGGTGCCGGTGCACCCCACTTTCCTGTATGAAAGCCTGTGGTGTGTATTGGGCTTTCTGATTCTCAATTACATTGTGCATAAACACCGCAGCTTTAAGGGCGAGATTTTTGTGCTATACGGCGTTTGGTACGGCGTGGAGCGTATGGTAGTGGAGGGTATGCGTACAGACAGTCTGTACATCGGCTCCACCAGTATTCGGGTCAGCCAGGTGCTGTCGGCGGTGATTGCCGTTGTGGCACTGGTATACTTTATTGTGGTGATGGTGAAGAAGAAGCAGGGCCGTCTGCCCCAGCGCCTGCGGGTGGTGCCGGTAGAGGAGTTGCCACCCCGCCCCACCAAGGAGGAGCGCCGTGCTGCCCAGGCGGCCAAGCGCAGCAAAACAAAGAATAAAGGAGTAAACGAGGAGAAAAATGGCACAGATCATTGACGGCAAGGCCGTGTCGCGCGCCGTGCGGGCGCGGGTGGCACAGGAGACCCTTGCATTAAAAGAACAGGGCGTGACCCCGGGGCTGGCAGTTATCTTGGTAGGCGAGGATCCGGCATCCCAGGTGTATGTGCGCAACAAGGAAAAAGCTTGCGCCGAGGTGGGCTTTTACAGCGAAAAATACACGCTGCCCGCAGACACCACCCAGGCGCAGCTGAATGCACTGGTAGACGAATTGAACGCGAAAAAAGAGATAAACGGCATCCTTTGCCAGCTGCCTTTGCCGCCGCATCTAAGCGACAAAGAGGTGATTGCCCGTATTGATCCGGCCAAGGATGTAGACGCCTTCCACCCGGAGAATGTGGGTGCTATTATGATTGGCGATTACCGCTTTTTGCCCTGCACCCCTGCCGGGGTGATGGAACTGATCCGTTCCACCGGCACGGACCTGACCGGCAAGCGGGCGGTGGTGCTGGGGCGCAGCAACATTGTGGGCAAGCCCATGGCTATGCTGCTGCTGCACGAGAATGCCACAGTGACCATTGCCCATTCCAAGACACAGAATTTGGCAGAGCTGACCAGGCAGGCGGATGTGTTGGTGGCGGCAGTGGGTCGCCCTAAGTTCGTTACAGCAGATATGGTAAAGCCCGGCGCGGTGGTTATTGATGTGGGTATGGACAGGGATGAGAACGGCAAGCTGTGCGGCGATGTGGATTTTGACGGCGTTTCCCAGGTGTGTGGCGCCATTACCCCGGTGCCCGGTGGTGTGGGTCCCATGACCATCTCCATGCTGCTGGAGAACACGCTGACCGCTGCCAAACTGCAAAACAGTCTGTAATTTTAACCAAGAATTCTTTGGCAAACAGCCAAACCTATGGCGGATATGTATAAAAATACATATCCGCCTCTTTTTTTGCAGTTTGCACATTGAATGGTCGCCCGGTTTGTGGTAAACTTCTATCAGTTTTTTTATTTGCAGAAAGGGTGAAACAATGCAGACAATTACACTTGCAATGTCCGTGGATGACATTATTGGTAAGGTACAGAACGCCGTATGGGGCTGGCCGCTGATCATTTTGATTTTAGCCGCCGGCGTGTGGCTGACGGTGCGAACCGGCTTTGTACAGGTGCTGCACCTGGGCAAGGCACTGAAGTTTATGGTTAAGAATGAGGACAACGGCGAGGGAGAGGTTACTTCCTTCGGCGCGCTGTGCACAGCGCTGTCCGCCACCATTGGTACCGGCAATATCGTAGGCGTGGCTACGGCCATTTGCCTGGGTGGTCCCGGTGCACTGCTCTGGATGTTGTTGGCCGCCTTCTTTGGTATGGCCACCAAGTACAGCGAGGGCTTTTTGGCCATTAAGTACAGAGAGAAGAAGGACGACAGCCATTATCTGGGCGGTCCGTTCTACTACATAGAAAAGGGCATGGGTTCCAAGTGGAAGTGGCTGGCGAAGCTGTTTGCCGTGTTTGGCATTTGCGTCGGTCTCTTTGGTATCGGCACCTTTACCCAGATCAACGGTATTGCAACGGCAGTGCAGGATTTCTTTGATCCGGAGTCTGCCCATGTGGCGTTTACGCTGTTTGGCAATGATTACACTTGGGCCACCGTGATCGGCGGCCTGGTGGTCACCCTTTGTGTGGCACTGGTAGTGCTGGGTGGTATTCAGCGCATTGCCAAGGTTTCTCAGGTGATCGTGCCCTTTATGGCCATCACTTATGTGGTATTTGCGCTGATTATCGTGCTGGGCCACATTACCGCTATTCCCGCTGCGGTGAAGCTGATCTGCCAGAGCGCCTTCGATCCGCAGGCAGCCCTTGGTGCTGCCACCGGCGTAACCATTAAGCTGGCTATGCAAAAGGGTATTGGCCGCGGCATTTTCTCCAACGAGGCGGGCCTTGGTTCTGCACCGATTGCTGCCGCTGCCGCCAAAACCAAGGACACGGTGCGTCAGGGTTTGGTGACGATGACCGGCACCTTTATTGATACCATCGTGATTTGCACCCTCACCGGTCTGTCCATTGTGGTCACCGGTGCCCAGAACGCTTTTGTGGCCGGTTCCGTAGAGGGCGTAAAGATCACCAGCCGTGCCTGGCAGACGGGTCTGCCCTGGAACGGTCGGTTCTCTGCCTTTGTGCTGATGGTGTGCCTGGCGTTCTTTGCCTTTACCACCATTTTGGGCTGGAATTACTACTCCGAGCGCTGCCTGGAGTACCTGGTAGGCTCCCAAAAGTTCACCAAGGTGTACCGCTATCTGTACATTCTTGCCGTGTTCATCGGCCCGTACCTGACCGTGGCGGCTGTGTGGAACATTGCGGATATTTGTAACGGCCTGATGGCATTTCCCAACCTGATTGCCCTGTTTGCCCTGTCCGGGGTGGTGGGCAAGGAGACGAGAGCCTATTTTGCCGAAAAACGCCACGACTTAAAAGCCATGGCGCAAGATAAAAAATAAATAAAATTCTATCTGTTTCAGCGACTGTGATCGGCTTTGCCGGTTACGGTCGCTTTTCTTTTTGTATATCGCTTGATGGGCGGCACACACTATAAACATCAAAGCGAACGGAGGTTTTCAAAATGAAAATGATGAAAAAATGGCTTTCTTTGCTGCTGTGTGGGGTGCTGCTGCTGTCAACCGGCGGGCTGTTTGCCGCCTGTGGCAAGCAGACGGACGACGGCACCACCAACGCCACGGACACGGCCAAGAGCCAGGTGACCCTGCGCTACCTGAACTTTAAGCCGGAGATAGCCGGGGTATATGAAAAGATCGCCAAAGCCTACAAGGAAGAAACCGGCGTGAATGTGATTGTAGAGACGGCGGCCAATAACCAGTACGAGTCTACGCTGACGGCCAAGATGGCCACAGCAGAGGCGCCCACGCTGTTTCAGATCAACGGTCCCAAGGGCTATGCCAACTGGGCGCCTTATTGCGCTGATCTGTCCGATACCAAGCTGTATGAGCACTTAACGGACAAATCTCTGGCGGTTACCAGTGACGGCAAGGTGTACGGCATTCCCTATGTAGTGGAGGGTTACGGGATCATCTATAACGAGGCCATCACGGACAAGTATTTTGCACTGAAGGATCGGGACAGTAAGTACAAATCCATGGATGAGGTGCGTTCCTTTGCAGCGCTGAAGTCTGTGGCAGACGATATGCAAAAGCACAAGAAGGAGTTGGGCATTGAAGGCGTGTTTGCCGCTACTTCACTGAAAAGCGGCGAGGACTGGCGCTGGCAGACCCATTTGATGAATGTGCCCATCTATTATGAATTTAAGCAGAATAAGGTGGATTTGACTACGGATGCCACCAAGGAGATCACTTTCTCCTTCGGTGACAATTTTAAGAATATTTTTGACCTGTATTTAACGGACAGTACGGTGGAGGCGAAAAAGTGTGGCACCAAGACGGTGACGGACTCCATGGCGGAGTTTGCGCTGGAAAAGTGCGCCATGGTACAAAATGGTAACTGGGCATGGGAACAGATCGCCGGTGTCACCGGTAACAAGGTGCAGGCAGACAAAATCAAGTTCCTGCCTATTTATATCGGCGCAGACGGCGAGGAAAACCAAGGCTTGTGTGTGGGCACGGAGAATTTCTATGCCATCAACGCCAAGGCAACAGAGGCACAGCAAAAGGCGGCAGCCGATTTTATTTATTGGTTGTATTCTTCCGATACCGGCAAAAAATTCGTAACGGATGAATTGGGCTTTATTGCACCCTTTGACACCTTCTCCGCAGAAGATGTGCCGGAGGACCCGCTGGCGGTGCAGGTGCAGCTTTGGATGAACAAGCAGGGCGTTTACAGCATTCCATGGGACTTTACTGTGTTCCCATCTCAGACCTTCAAGCAGCATTTTGGCTCTGCGCTACTGAGCTATGCCCAGGGCAGAAAAACATGGGCGCAGGTACAGGAAAATACCGTGGCGGACTGGAAAAGTGAAGCGGCTGCCTCCGCCTAAAGGAACGACGGTATGCAGAAAAATTTGAAAAAATACGGCTGGTTGTTTTTACTGCCCACGGCGGTGGCCTTTCTCTTTGCCTTTGCGGCGCCCTTTGTACTGGGGGTAGGGCTTTCCTTTACCCGGTTCCGGACGGTGACGGACGCCGCGTGGGTAGGACTGCAAAACTATGTGCAGGCTTTTACTGCAGACAGCGGCTTTCTCCACGCGCTGTGGTTTACGGCGCTGTTCTCCGGCGTGAGTATCGTCACAGTGAATGTGCTTGCCTTTGCACTGGCACTGCTTCTTACCCGAGGGCTGCGGGGCACCAATTTCTTTCGCGGCGTGTTCTTTATGCCTAATTTGATCGGCGGGATTGTGCTGGGATATATTTGGAATTTGCTCATTAACGGTGTGTTGGCCTGGGCGGGGGTGGATATTACCTATCAGCCCGCCTACGGCTTTTGGGGACTGGTGGCGTTGACCAACTGGCAGCTGATCGGCTATATGATGGTGATCTATATTGCGGCGCTGCAAAATGTGCCGGACGATCTTTTGGAGGCGGCGGCCATTGACGGCGCATCCCGGACGCAGACTTTGTTTCGCATCAAGCTGCCGCTGGTGATGCCCTCGGTGACCATTTGCACTTTTCTGACCCTTACAAATACCTTTAAGATGTTTGACCAAAACCTAGCGCTCACCGGTGGAGCCCCGGAACAAAAGACAGAGCTGTTGGCGCTGAATATTTATAATACCTTTTACGGCCGCAGCGGCTGGCAGGGTGTGGGTCAAGCCAAGGCGGTTGTGTTCTTTATCATCGTGGCGTTGCTTGCCTTTTTGCAACTGCGCGTGACCGGACAGCGGGAGGCCCACGGCGTATGAGAAAAAAACAAAAACAGAAAGCTCCCCAAAGTGCGCTGGAAACGCTTCTGCTGGTGTTGCTGGCGGCGCTGACCCTGGTGCCTCTCTTTTTGGTGGTGCAAAATTCCTTTAAGTCCCGATTTTATATCTCCGGCGACCCGTTTGCACTGCCCAACAAAGAGACCTTTGTGGCGTTGGAAAACTATATCAGCGGCCTGTCTGCCGGCGGCTTTTTCGCCGCTTTTGGCCGGTCGCTGCTGATCACCGTTGTGTCTGTGGGGCTGATTGTTCTTTGCACCTCTATGGCCGCCTGGTATCTAATGCGGGTACGCACGGCACTGACCAAGGGTATGTACTACCTGTTCGTTTTCAGCATGATCGTGCCGTTTCAAATGGTGATGTACACCATGACCTATTTGGTCGGCCGGGCAAAGCTGAATACCGTTCTTGGTATGCCGTTTATTTATCTGGGCTTTGGCGCCGGGCTGTCTGTGTTTATGCTGTGCGGCTTTATCCGAGGAATTCCACGGGAACTGGAGGAGGCAGCCACCATTGACGGCTGCAATCCGGTACAGACTTTCTTTTTGGTGGTGTTGCCACTCTTAAAACCCACGGCGGTGACGGTGGCGATCCTCAATACGATGTGGATCTGGAATGATTATTTGCTGCCGTACCTGGTGCTGGGCACGGAGAAAAAGACCGTGCCGGTGGCCATTCAAATTGCCATGCAGGGTGCCTACGGCTCCACAGATTACGGCGGGCTGATGGCCATGCTGGTGCTGGCGATGATCCCCATTGTGGTCTTTTATCTGTTTTGCCAAAAATATATTATCAAAGGCGTGGTAGCCGGTGCGGTTAAGGGCTAAACGGCAACTGCGGAAAGGAGTGTGCCCCAGTGGCGTCTATCTCGCTTGAGCATATTAAAAAAACATATGAGGACGGCGTGACTGTCATACCGGATCTGAATTTGGAAATCCGGGATCGGGAATTTTTGATTTTAGTAGGACCTTCCGGCTGCGGCAAGTCCACCACCCTGCGTATGATTGCCGGGTTGGAGGACATCAGCGGCGGCACCTTGAAGATCGGTGACCGGGTAGTGAACGATCTGCCACCCAAGGATCGGGACATTGCCATGGTGTTCCAAAGCTACGCTCTGTACCCTCACATGACGGTGTACAAGAATATGGCCTTTGGTCTGCAACTGCGGCGGGTGCCCATGGCGGAGATCGACCGCAAGGTGCGGACAGCCGCACAGGCGCTGGAACTGACCGCGTACCTGGATCGGCGCCCCCGCGCCTTGTCCGGCGGGCAGCGGCAGCGGGTGGCGCTGGGTCGCGCTATGGTGCGGGATCCGGCGGTGTTCCTTTTGGACGAGCCCCTGTCTAATCTGGATGCCAAGCTGCGTACGGAAATGCGCGCACGCATTGCAGAGCTGCACCGGGAACTGGGTACCACTTTTGTGTATGTGACCCATGACCAAACGGAGGCCATGACCATGGCGGATCGGATCGTGGTCATGTTGGACGGCAAGATTCAGCAGGCAGACACACCCGAACAGTTGTATGCCCACCCCTGCAATGTGTTTGTAGCCGGGTTTATCGGCACGCCGCCTATGAATATATTGCCCGGCCGTTTGGTGCGGCGGGGGAACGCCCTTGATTTGCAAGTGCTGGGTACGGAGGTGGCTTTGCCCCGTCGACTGCAAAGCCATGCCAAACTGTCGACGTATGTGGATCGGGATGTGCTTCTGGGCCTGCGAGCGGAGGATCTGTCCACGGATCCGGCGCAACTGAATACAGCGGCGCCTGCGGCCTTTCGGGTTCAGGTGGAGATGGCGGAGCGTATGGGGGCGGAAACTTATTTGTATGCAGATTTGCAAGGACGGCGGGTGATCGCCCGGGTGCCCGGCACCGTCTCTTTCCAAAAGGACGACCAAACGGTGCTGTACCCCAACATGGAGGCGCTCCATTTGTTTGACCCGGAAACGGAGGTCTGTATCTGTGACTGACCGCTTGTTGCCGCGGCGTGGCGCCGGGGTGCTGCTGCCGCTGTTTTCTTTGCCCGGGCGGTACGGGATCGGCACCATGGGTGCCGCGGCTTACCGCTTTGTAGACGATTTGTCGTCTGCCGGGCAGCGGTACTGGCAGCTGCTGCCCCTGTGCCCGGCAGGGCAGGGGAATTCACCGTACCAAAGCCCCGGCAGCTTTGCAGGCGATGAGGTGTATATTGACCCGCAGCTGCTGGTGGAAAGCGGGTATTTGCAGCCGTCGGATTTGGATTTGTTACCCTGCGGTCGTAATGACCGGGTGGATTATCCGGTTGTGCGCCGGGGGCGTCAAGTGCTGTGTGATCGACTGTTTGACCGTTTTGTGCGCCATATTCCGGCGGACTTTGACTGCTTTTGCCAAAGCCAGTCCGATTGGCTGGAGGATTACGCCCTGTTTTGTGCCCTTAGTGAACGCTATGGAAAGCGGTTTTTTTTGTGGCCGTCGGCTTTGCGGCAGCGAGAGCCGTCGGTTTTGGAGAGGGCGGCAGTGCAAATGGAACGGCGGGTTTTGTACCATAAAATGCTGCAATATTTTTTGGATCATCAGTGGCGAGCGCTGCGGGCTTATGCCAATGCCCGGGGTGTTTACCTGATCGGTGATCTACCTATTTATGTGGCGCCGTGCAGCGCCGATGTGTGGGCGGCGCCGGAGTTGTTTATGCTCTCTCCCTCCGGCGCGCCGTCTCGGCTGGCCGGGTGTCCGCCGGACGCGTTTTCGCCCACCGGCCAGTTGTGGGGCAACCCGGTATATAACTGGAGCGCCCACGCGCGTACAGAGTACCGCTGGTGGGTGGCGCGGCTGCGGCACGCTTTGCACTGGTTTGACGCGCTGCGGCTGGACCATTTTCGTGGCTTTGCCGCTTATTATTCTGTGCCTGCCCGGGCAAAGAATGCCCGGGACGGCTGCTGGCTGCCGGGGCCCGGTCTGTCGCTGTTTTCGGCGCTCCAACAGGCGTTGGGGGATGTGCCGCTTTTAGCGGAGGATCTGGGCTTTTTGGACGATACGGCGCGGGCACTGCTTTCAGATTGCGGCTTTCCCGGTATGCAGGTGCTGCAATTTGACTTTGATTCCCGGGACTGCGGCGGTGATGTTATTTGCAAGCCCAATACGGTGATTTACACCGGCACCCATGATAACGATACGCTGCTGGGCTGGTGCACCACCGCCCCGCGGCAAGACATACGCCGGGCTTGTGCCGCCTATGGCGTGCGTTATCCCAATCAATTACCGAGACAGATGATGCTTTCTGCTCTGCGAAGCCCGGCCAATACCTGTATTTTGACTGTACAGGATCTGCTGGGACTGGGCAGCAGTGCCCGCATCAACACGCCGTCAACGGTGGGCGCCCACAACTGGAGCTGGCGTATGCGCCCCGGTGCCCTAACCCCGGGCATCTTGGCGCATCTATATACCGAGACTTGCGCCGCAGATCGGGCGGAAAGGAGTAATATATGTCGGATATGAAAGAGAATTTGGAACTGCTGGCCCGCAGTCTGTACCGACTCCCGGTGGCAGAATTGACCGATGAGCAACTGCACGCGGTTGTGGCGCGGGCTGTTTTGGCACGGCTGCAACCGGCTTGGCAAGGGTCGTTGCAGGCCCATTGTGCCGGGCGGCGGGCGTATTATTTTTCTGCGGAATATCTGTTGGGCAAGGCGGTGTTCAATAACCTGCTTTGCACCGGCCTGACCGGCGAGGTGGAGGCGGCGCTTACCGCCTGCGGCCGCAAGCTCGACCAGCTGGACTGCGTGCCGGACCCGCCTTTGGGCAACGGCGGTTTGGGACGGCTGGCGGCCTGCTTTTTGGACAGCGGCGCCACGCTGAATTTACCGCTGGACGGCTACGGCTTGCGCTATCGGTGCGGACTGTTTCGCCAGCAGATCGAGGACGGCTTTCAAGTGGAGACGGTGGAGGACGACCTGCAATACGGCGACCCCTGGAGCGTGTGCTGCCGAGCGGATACTGTAACGGTGGAATTCGCAGATTTTGCTGTGCAGGCAGTGCCCTATGACCTGCCGATCCCCGGTTACGGTACGGCGCACATTTCTACTTTGCGGCTGTGGGAGAGTGTGCCCATAGAGCCGTTTGATTTTGATGCTTTTAACCGTCAGGATTATACAGCGGCGGTGACACGTCGCACGGCGGCAGAGAACCTGACCCGTGTGCTGTACCCAAATGACACGAAGGAGGACGGCAAGCGGCTGCGGCTGCGGCAGCAGTATTTTTTATGCAGTGCATCCTTGCAAGATCTGCTGCGCCGGTATTTACGCACCCCCGGCTCTGCGCCGGAGAAATTGGGGACTGCGGTGGTGATCCAGCTGAACGATACCCACCCGGTGTTGGCCATCCCGGAGCTGATCCGTCTGCTTTTGAAGCAGGGACTGACCTTGGAGACGGCGCTGGAAGTGGCAAAAGAGGTGTTTCGCTACACCAATCATACGGTGATGCCGGAGGCCATGGAAAGCTGGGATCTGGCGCTCCTGGCGTCGGAATTGCCGGCGATCGCCCGCCTGCTGTGTCAACTGGACGATCTGTTTTGCGCCGAAATGCAGGCGCTGGGCGCAGAGGAGCGGCTGTGGCACCGGGTGCGCCCGCTGCGGGACGGGCGCATTTATATGGCGGATCTGGCCTGCTGGGTGTGTGGTTATGTGAATGGCGTGGCAGCTTTACACACGGAGATTTTGCGCCTTCGGGTGCTGCGGGATTGGGCGCAGCTGTACCCGGACAAAATTTTGAACCGCACCAACGGCATTACCCAGCGGCGTTTTTTGGCACTGTGTAATCCGTCCCTATCTGCGCTGCTGACCCACCGCCTGGGCAGTAAAAACTGGATCACCAACTTGTTCCAACTGGAGAAGCTAAAGCCCTATGCGGACAATGGCGAGGTGCTGGCGGCCTTTTGTGAAACCAAGAAAGAAAATAAACGCCGCCTGGCCCGCTGGATGGAGGGTCAGGGGCTGCATTATGACCCGGCGCGTATGCTGGATGTGCAGATCAAGCGCCTGCACGAATATAAGCGCCAGTTGCTGCATTGTCTGGGTATTTTGGCATTGGCCTTTCAAATTGAGCAAGGGGAGATTACAGAATTTGCGCCCACCACCTTTTTGTTTGCCGCCAAGGCAGCGCCCGGTTATGCCCGTGCCAAGGCCATTATCAAGCTGATTCACGCAGTAGGGGACTATGTGGCACGATCGCCTAAGGCAGCGCCACTTTTACAGGTGTTGTTTGTGCCGGATTACAGCGTAACGGCAGCAGAGCGGATCATTCCGGCAGCGGATGTGTCCGAGCAGATTTCTACCGCCGGTACAGAGGCTTCCGGCACTGGAAATATGAAATTGATGCTGAACGGCGCCGTGACTTTGGGCACTTATGACGGCGCCAATGTGGAGATTGTGGCGGCCGCCGGAGAAGAAAATAATTATATTTTCGGTGCCCGGGTAGAAGAACTGGATGCCCTGCGCCGGGGCTATGACCCAAAGGCTTTGTATCGCAGTGATCCGCTGCTGCGGCAGTGCCTGGATGCATTGACAGACGGCACATTGTCCGACGGCGACACCGGCTGCTTTGCGGATTTGAAGCGTAGTCTTTTAGAGCCGGAGGCAGACGGCGTGGCGGATCGATATTTTGTGCTGGGTGACTTTCAGTCCTATGTGCACGCCAAGCTGCAAGTGAACGGCGATTATCTGCGGTCACCTACGGCTTTTGCCCGCAAATGTTGGCTGAATATGTGCAGTGCCGGCGTCTTTTCGGCAGACCGTACCATCGAGGAATATGCCAATGAAATTTGGCGGATCGCCCCGGTAGAATTGCCGGAATACGCAGAAAATGAGTAAAAGGAAAAGACGGAAATGGCAATATGGCCTCCAATCGTGTAGTCGATACAAAAAGACCTACGTGATAAGAAAAATTGATTTTTAGCAGCAAACTGATTTCGCTTTTCCAGCGGAGTCAGTTTTGTTTTTGTTTGAATACGTTGCTTGTTATAGAGGCAGAGGCATTCCGCTTTGAGAATCGAAAAGCACATTTGCCTCAAGCATGGTCATACGGATTGCCTTGCCGTGCAATGCTGTCGGGCACGATAACAGACAATCTTTTTGCCGTGTGTTGACGAATATCTTTATTTATATTATAATATAATTTGCATAATAATTGTCCGGCGCTGTCGCCGGCAATGACCCGGTGGTGAAAAGATGCTTAAACTGTTTTACATAACCAAGGATCCGGCGGTGGCGCGGATCGCACAGGCGGCCGGGGTGGATCGTATTTTTGTGGATATGGAATACATCGGCAAGGCGCAGCGCCAAGGCGGTATGGATACGGTGCAAAACCACCACACCGTAGAAGATGTGGCTCGGTTGCGGCCGGTGCTGGATCAGGCGGAGCTGCTGGTGCGGGTCAATCCGGTACACCCGGGGTCAAAAGATGAGATCGACCGGGTGATCGCCGCCGGTGCGGATGTGATCATGCTGCCTATGTGGCAATCGGTAGAACAGGTGCAGCAATTTATCCGCTGGGTGGACGGTCGCGCCAAGACACTCCTGCTGCTGGAAAATCAGGCGGCGGTGGATTGCCTTGACCGTGTGGTGGCACTGCCCGGAGTAGACGAAATCCATATTGGGTTGAATGACCTGAGTATTTCCCAAGGGAAAAAATTTTTGTTCCAGCCTTTGGCGGACGGTACGGTGGACGCGGTGTGCGCCAAGATCAAAGCGGCGGGTATCCCTTTCGGTTTCGGCGGATTCGGTCGTTTGGGCGGCGGCACATTGCCGGCAGCGTATATTGTAGCGGAGCACTACCGGCTGGGTTCGTCCATGAGTATTCTGTCTCGCGCCTTTTGCAACACGGCGCAGATTACCGATTTGAAGGAGATCAAACGGATCTTTACTTCCGGCGTGGCAGAGCTGCGGCAGTATGAGGCACAGCTGAGCCGGGCGGAGGATGATTTTTTTGCCTTGCAGCATAAGAAACTGCAGGACTGTGTAGAACAAATTGTTGAGGGCATGTAGATGTATCGAGGAGTAAAACGAGCGCTGGATTTTGTTACTGCACTGCTGGCACTGATCGTTCTTTCGCCGCTGTTGGCGATCACGGCGCTGGCGGTGAAGTTGGATTCCAAAGGTCCGGCCATCTTTAAGCAGCAGCGCTTAGGGCTGCACGGCAAGACCTTTTGGATTTATAAATTCCGCTCCATGTGCCAAGGCGCGGAGCACACAGGCACCGGCGTGTACAGCGGCGCAGACGATATGCGTGTGACCCGCGTAGGCAAGTTGCTGCGAGCCACCAGCATTGACGAACTGCCCCAGCTGGTGAATATTCTAAAGGGCGATATGAGTTTTATCGGCCCTCGCCCGCCGCTGACCTATCATCCTTGGCCGTTGTCGGATTATACATCGGCGCAGTTACATATGTTTGATGTGCGCCCGGGCATTACCGGCTGGGCGCAGGTGCACGGTCGTAAGGATGTGGAGTGGCACCATCGAATTGAGCTCAACTGCTGGTATGTGGACCACATGAGTCTGGCGCTGGATGTGCGTATTCTCTTCGTTACCGCCTTTAAGGTGCTGAAGAATGAGGACAATGTGAACACCGGCGAGACCTTGGCCCGGGATGGCGCCCAGGCGCAGGAAACGGTGATGAAGAGATGAAAGAACTATTGATCACCGGCGCATGGCGGTGCGGAGAGCAACAGGTGCAGGCGCTGGAGCAGATGGGGTATGCCGTCACTTTTTGGCCGGACGAACGGCAGGCGGTGAATATGGATACCCAACGATTTGAAGCAGTGATTTGCGGCGGTTTGTTTTTGACTACGCCGATTGAACGCTTCCCGGCGCTCAAGTGTATTCAGGTGACTTCCGCCGGGTTGGACCGGGTGCCGCTGGACTATTGCAAGGCACACGGCATTACCGTGTATAACGCCGGCGGCGTTTACAGTGCGCCTATGGCGGAGTTTGTGCTGGGCGGTATTTTACAGCTGTATAAAGAGAGCAAGTTTTTTGCAGAAAATCAAGCAGCGCACCGGTGGGAGAAGCACCGGGGTCTGCGGGAACTTAGCGGCAAGACCGCTTGCATTGTCGGTACTGGTAGCGTAGGCAGCGCCATTGCCCGGCGACTGCGGGCCTTTGATGTACAGACGGTGGGAATTAATCGTTCTGGTCACCCGGCGGCAGAGTTTGATCAAACCCAGCCCGCCTGCCGGTTGGACGATCTGCTGCCTTTAGCGGACTTGGTGATTTGCGCTATGCCCCTGACGGCGGAGACTGCCGGCCTGTTTGACAGCGTGCGGCTAACAAAGATCAAACCCGGCGCTGTGTTTGTGAATGTGGCCCGCGGTAAGGTAGCAGACCAGCAGTCGCTGGCGGAAGCGCTGCAAAGCGGGCAGCTGTTCGGCGCGGTGCTGGATGTATTTGAAGAAGAACCCTTGCCCCGGAGCAGTCCCTTGTGGGATATGGAGCAGGTGATATTGACTCCCCACAATTCCTTTGTGGGCGAGCGCAATGGCGAGCGGCTGTTTCGCCTAATCTGCAAGAATTTGGAGTCATTTGCACAATGAAGGTACTGTTTGTTGCTACTGTGCGTAGCCATATCGGCCAATTTCACATACCTTTTATTCGGGAACTGGTACGCCGGGGCTGTCGGGTGGAAGCGGCGTTCAAGGACAATTCCGCCGACAAACCCGGTCTGGATCTGAGCGGCATTGCCCGCACTTATGAAGTGCCCTTTAGCCGCAGTCCGTACAGTGTAGATAACCTGAAAGCCTATCAGGTGCTTAAAAAGATTATTGACGAGGGTCGGTACGACGCCATTCATTGCCACACGCCTATGGGGGCTGTGGTGACTCGGCTGGCTGCGCGGGATGCCCGCAAGCGGGGCACCAAGGTGATCTATACCGCCCACGGCTTTCACTTCTATAACGGCGCTGCCAGAAAAAACTGGCTGCTGTTTTACCCGGTGGAGAAGGCGCTGGCGAAAGATACGGACTGCCTGATCACCATTAACAGCGAGGATTATAATACCGCTAAGGCGCGGCAGTTTGCTGCCGGGCGACTGGAACTGGTCAACGGCGTGGGCGTGGATCTTAGCGATTTTCAGCCGGTGACCCGGGAGCAAAAGTTGGCTCTGCGCCGGGCGTATGGGTACAGCCCGGACGATTTTATTCTAATATACCCGGCGGATTTTTCCGCCCGGAAAAATCAAAATATGTTGTTTGATACATTAAAATTGCTGCTGGAAAAGGACAAGCATTTTCGCTTGCTGCTGCCCGGCTCCGATGTGGAAGCCCGGCCGTTTTTGGACTATGCCAAATCTATCGGCGTGGCAGATCATGTGGAGGCGCTGGGCTACCGGCGGGATATTCGTCAGTTGGTAGGGCTTAGCGATGTGTCTGTGTCCTCCAGTCGGCAGGAGGGTCTGCCCATCAACTTGGTGGAGGCCATGGCGCTGGGCAATCCGGTGGTAGCCACCGATGTGCGTGGCAATCGGGACCTGGTGCAGGACGGTGAGAGCGGCTACTTGGTGCCGCTAAACGACAGCCGGGCGATGGCGGGTCGGATCTGGTCCCTTTATACCGATCTGGAACAAACGGCGGCCTTTGGCGTTGCCGGGCGGACACTGGCCCAGGACTACGCGGTGGAGCCGGTGCTGCACCGTATGATTGAAATTTATCAAGCGTTAGAACTTTTGTGAGGTTGGCATTTATGCGTGTGTTACAGGTGATACCGGATATTGGCGTGGCTAACGGCGTGATGAGCGTGATTTTGAACTATGCCAAAGCGATGCCGCCGGACATTACATTTGATGTTGCCTATTTTGCGGAGAAACCTCAAACACGGCAAGCGGAGGTCGAGGCGCTGGGCGGTAAGGTATATCGGCTGGATGCGCCCTGTCCGCAGGATCTGTGCAACGGCAAAATGGGTCGTTTTTTTGCAGAGCACGCCGGTGCGTGGGAGGCGCTGCATATCCATTGCCCCCACTTTGCGGTGTTTATTGCGCCGGCTGCCAAACGAGCCGGGATTCATAAAATTGCTGTGCATTGCCACACCACTGCGTATTCTTTGTCCGGCAACAGCCGCCGAAATCGGCTACTCAGTCTATATGCCAAGTATATGGTGCCTACGCGCTTTGCGTGCAGCAATGCGGCCGGCAAAATGTGGTACGGCAATCGTCCCTTTCGGGTGCTGAATAATGCCATTGACTGTGCCGCTTATGCGTATTCCCCGGAGGTGCGACAAGCTGTGCGTGTGCGGGAACAGGCTATAGACGCTTTTGTGGTGGGCCATATCGGCCAGGCTACGGTCAAGCAAAAGAATCACCCGTTTTTATTTTCCGTGTTTGCGCAGATCACAGCGAAAAGGCCGGGCGCGCAGTTGTGGCTGATCGGCGCGCAGCCTACGCCGGAGCTGATCGCTTTGGCAGAAAAATTGCAGATCACAAAGCAAATTCGGTATTTCGGCCAGCGGCGGGATGTGCCGGAGCTGCTGCAAGGGTGCGATGTGTTTGTCTTCCCATCTTTCAGCGAGGGACTGCCGGTGTCTGTGGTAGAGGCCCAGGCCGCCGGTCTGCCGGTGGTGCTGTCTGACGCAGTCACCCGGGAGGTGGCGTGTACGCCGCTGGTGAAGACCCTGTCTTTGCACCAGTCGCCGGAAGAATGGGCAGGGGCTGCCTTGCAGCCGCAACCGCCACGCCAAAGTCCCACGGCGGCGCTGATTGCCGGTGGGTGGAATATACGCGGCTGCGCGATACAACTGGAGAAAATTTATAAGGAGTGAGCGTTTGAGGTTTTCAATTATCGTTCCGATTTACAAAGTGGCAGATTACTTGGATGATTGTGTGCAAAGTGTGAAGAACCAAACCTATACGGATTGGGAATTGATTTTGGTGGACGACGGATCGCCGGATGCCTGTCCCCAAATGTGCGACGGGTATGCTAAGGAAGATGCGCGTATTCGCGTGATCCATAAAGAGAATGGTGGAGCGTCAGAAGCGAGAAACGCAGGAATTGAGCAAGCAAAAGGTGAGTATGTGCTGCTTCTGGATGGCGACGATTTTTACAATCGTAGCGATATGTTTGAGATGCTCTCTGCAAACATTGATAAAAGCGGCGCAGATGTGATTCTGTTTGGCTGTACGGACTGGAATATGAAAACCGGTGAGAAACGCATATCCCGATCGGATTACGATTTGCACTTGTTAAACCAGGTTGCGGATCGGGAGCAGTCTCTTCATTATCTGCTTTCACAGAAAAAAATACCTGGCGGGCCTACCATATTTACGGTTCAGCGAGCATTACTTGATGAATACGGAATTCGCTTTCACTGCGGGATTCGGGCTGAGGATCACGAGTATGTTTTGATGATTTTCAGCCATTGTAAACAGATCTTTGCTATGAACGAGCCTTTTTATACATACCGCTTGCAGAGAGAGGGCTCCATTACACATTCTGGAAGTATAAAAATGATTCAGGGTATTGATTATACACTTAACAAGTGGGTTCCGATTCTATCCTGTGAAAGCAATGATCAATTGCGTAAAGACTATTTGAATTATTTAGCTTTTATATACTCAACAGGGTTTGTGATTACAGGGCGGCTTCATGGAAAAGAGCGCAAGGAGTCACTGGAACTTATGCGCAAGCATCGCATGATTTTGAAGTATGGTTATTGGCGAGATCTGCGTATTGTTCGGCTTGCTTCATCTGCTTTTGGCATTCCGCTATTTACGCTTCTGGGTCGCATTTATTATGATCGAACGCATATCTAATCACAGTACAAAAGGAAAGTTTTACGAATGAGAAAACTAAGTGTTTCAGAGTGGTGTTGCGCCGTTCGTTTCAATAAGAACAATGACAGTATAATGACCGATTTAAGTACGCCGTTTGTTGTATTGCCAAATAGCAAAAGGTACTGGTGTGCAGATCCTTTCTTGTTTCAAAAAGATGATCATTATTTTGTCTTTTTTGAGGCATATGATCGATTGAAACGAAAAGGCGTGCTGGGATACAGACAAATTACGGAGCACACAGCCGGGGACATTCATATTATTTGTGAAGCAACATCGCATTTGTCTTACCCTTTTATCTATGAAGCTGATGGCAATCTTTATATTGTGCCGGAGTCAAACATGTCTGGCGAGCTTTATCGGCTCAAATGTTTATCTTTTCCGAATCATTGGGAAAAGGAAAAAGTGCTTATGCACGAACGCTTAGTGGACAGTACCTTCTTTTCCCATAATCAAGAGCAATATTGTTTTTCCACGACAGTGGATGACGGACTTTTGTTTGATCGGCTGGATCTTTTTTATTGTGTTAACGGAGAATGGGTGCCGTGCCCAAGGAATCCAGTAAAACGCGATTTATCTTCAGCACGCGGTGCCGGTAAATGCTTTGAGCAAGACGGTGTTTGGTATCGCCCATCCCAGGACTGTTCGGATGGATATGGCTGCGCCTTGTGCTTGAATGCCATGGATAAAATTGATTCTAACGAGTATTTGGAGCATTGTGTAAAGAAACTGCAGCCTGTAGAAATTAAAACAAATACAGGCGTTGCGTATCAAGGAATACATACCTATAATCGGTTAAACCATGTAGAAGTGATCGATTTGAAAACGCCGCCGGAACTGCATATCCTGAATTTGGTTGGTGGATTTTGGAAACGCGTGCGAAATAAGATAAAATGAGTTTGGAACAGATGGACAAGCAAAAGCGAAAAAAAGTATTGATAATAAATGATCCGCTGCAATATGGAGGCTCGGACTTGGTTGCCGTTCGTTTGCAACAGCACTTAGATCCCGATAAATTTGAGTGTGTATATTGCCTGCGGCATGATGAAATAGGCCCAATGGAGTCTCAGGTGGCACAGTCCGGCGTGCGCATATTGCATCAGCCGGATACGGCGTGCTCCTATATAAAAAGCTACTTTTTCTACAAGCGCTTGTTAAAGAAAGAATCTTTCGATATCGTACACTGTCACTTACTGTTTTATAGCGGCATTGCACTATTCGCAGCCAAGAGATGCGGCGTAGAAAAACGCGTGGCGCACGCGCATTTTTCACAGCCAATGCGAAAAATCAGAAATCCGGTAATTCGTTTCATAAAAAGTCTCTATCATGTGGCTATGCGTGGATTTGTTTCTTTTGTGTCAACGGATATTATTGGCTGCAGTCAGGCAGCCGGGGAGTATCTGGCAGGTCGCCGAGGATTTCGCCGTAAAGGTACAGTTTTGAATAATGGAATTGTAACGAAGCAGTATTACCTGAACGAAACAGTTCGTCAAAATGTGCGGGCTTCTTTGGGCTTGAATCATAAAATTGTGCTTGGTCACTGTGGACAGCTGTACGATGTCAAAAATCAAATGTTCTTATTGGATGTTTTCCATTCGTTTCACAGGCGCTATGAAAACAGTACGCTGATCTTAGTTGGCGATGGTCAGGATCGTCAGCGGCTCGAAAGTAGAATTGAGCAACTTCAATTATCAAAATGCGTACATATTCTTGGCTTTCGTAACGATGTTCCGCAACTTCTGATGGCCATGGACTGCTTTGTGTTCCCGTCTATTCACGAGGGCTTCCCACTGACACTGATCGAAGCGCAGGCGGCGCAGCTGCCCTGTGTGGTGTCAGATACCATTACGCCTACCGTGAAGCTCACCGAGGCGTTGCAGTTTGCTTCTATTGAGGCGCAGCCGGAAGAATGGGTAAAAAAAATTGAAACGGCGTTGCGTATCGATCGCCACACCATTTCCCGTGATCGGGTGGTCGAGGACTTTGATATTGCCCGGGTATGCAAAAAATTGGAGCAAATTTATTTGCGTAAATAAGAAAAGTAAAAAGAGGATTTCATGTTAGGATTATCTGCACTTACATGGTTTGTGATCATTGTTGCAGGCTATGCGCTGCTGCTTTTGATTTTGCCAAGAGAATATATGTGGATCCCGTTTGTTGCGGTTGTGGTGGCCATGACGATTTTGGCCTATCACATTGTGCCGGATGAAACGGACGATCTGTATCGCTATTACGGTATGCTGGACATTATGCGAGAGCAGGGGAAGGCCGGCCTGGACTATATCGTCAATCTGAACTGGTACAACTGGAAGACATACATTACATTTCGCTATTATTTCTATTTTCTCAGCTTTTTTCCCAACAACCGCTATGTGGCTGCGGTGACCATGTTTATCGTTTATGCCTTAATGTTCCTGGTGATGTACAAAGCAGCCCAGCGCTATCAGGTGAGCAAAGGCTATGTGCTGCTGGGTACACTGTTTTTCCTGTCTACCTACTGGTTTTATGATACAGCGTCCGGTATTCGTAACGGACTGGCCTTTGCCGTTGTAATTGCCTGCGCTTACTATCATTTGGTGGAAAAGCGTAATATTATCTTGTGCTTTTTCGGTTACGTGGCGGCGTGTCTGCTCCATTCCTCGCCGATTTTGCCGGTGGCGTTGGTGTTGCTGACCTTATTGACCATGAAGTTTAACAGCAAGTTTGTTAATATTGTCATGATATTGGGGCTGGCTGTTGGCGGCGCGTTTATTCAGTTCCTGTCCGGTAAATCTAATAATGAATTTATATCCTCCATTGCGGAGAAGTCCGAGAGTCACATTGCTGATACGGGCTTGAACACCAACACCAGCTTCTTGGTCAATGTTGTTACACTGGTGATCGTGCTGCTCGTGATTTGGTACTTCTCTGTCTATTTTGTGCGGGATAAAGAGACGGATCCCATCTATCGTTTTTATCGCTACTGCTCCACCACTGCGTTTTTTATGATCGGCTGTTTGTTCAGTTCCCTGATCTTTTTGCGCTTTGCCCGGTGGATTCTGCCGATCATGGGCGCTGTGCTCTTTATGGTGGGTATGCAAAAGCAAGCGGATTTTGTGAAGAAACAACCACCTAATTTTATTTACACCGGTGAGAAGAAAATGGTGCTGCGCGTGCGTACCCAAGGCGCCATGCTGCTTGTCTACTTTGCTTATATCTGCGTGCATTTTTTGTATGCTTGCGTAGGAAGTTCATTGATTTGGATGCATTTTTAAGGAGCGTTTATGACCATTAGCGTAATTGTTCCCATATATAAAGTGGAAGCCTATCTTCGCCAGTGCGTGGACAGTATTTTGGCCCAGACTTACACGGACCTGGATATTGTGCTGGTGGACGACGGATCAACCGACAACTGCCCGGCCATTTGTGATGCCTATGCCCGCAAGGACGCGCGGGTGCAGGTGGTGCATAAGCCAAATGGCGGCTTGATGTCCGCACGGCAGGCCGGTCTGCGGGTGGCCAAAGGGGATTATGTGGGTTTTGTAGACGGCGACGATTGGATCGAGTCGGATATGTATGCCCGCTTTGCGTCGGCGATTGACCGATATACGCCGGATATGGCTCTTTGCGAGTTCTATTATGCCTTTGCAGACCATAACGAGCCAAGTACCCAGCATTTGCAGCGGGCGTATTATACGAAAGCGCAGTTGGCGCAGGAGATCTATCCCACTATGCTGTACCATGCACCTTATTATTCCTTTGGTATCAACCCCTGCTGTTGGTCCAAGGTGTTTAAAAAGGAGCTGCTGGAGCAGTGCCTGTACCCGGTCACGCCGAAGGTGAAGATCGGTGAGGACGCCGCGTTTACTTATCCCTGTTTGCTGGCGGCTGAGAGCCTGGCGTATGTGGACGGCTGTTTGTACCATTATCGCAACAATGCCCAGTCTATGACAGCTGCGTTTGACCCGCATTTAACGGAGACAATTTTTATTCCGCTGGATATTTTGCGGACATATTTTGACACAGATAAACGGGCGCTTTTTGCCCAGTATCAAATGTATGCTGCTTATCTGCTGCAACTTTGGGTGCGCAATCAGGCATCACTGGACTGTGATCTGGACCGTAAGGGACTGCGGCAGTCCTGTGCCCGAGTTTGTCAAAATCAGGAGTTGCGGGCACTGCTGGCGTCTGTTCCCGGTGCCTTGCCAAGACAGGTAGCGGTTGCCGTGCGTGCTGTGCAGCAGCAAAAGCCGGGTCAGCTGTATCTGCTGATCAAAGCCTGGAATTTGTATTACAAATTGCGTAATGGGAGAGCATAATGGATTATGGAAAAGTCAGCGTGATCGTACCGATCTATAAAGTGGAGCCGTATTTGGATTGCTGCGTGCAAAGCATTGTGGACCAGACCTATGAGAATTTGGAAATCATCTTAGTGGACGACGGCTCGCCGGATCATTGTCCGGCCATGTGCGACGATTGGGCAGAGAAGGATAGCCGTATTCGCGTGATTCATAAAGAGAACGGCGGCTTTTCGTCAGCACGCAATGCGGGACTGGACGCGGCAACCGGTGATTACATACAATTTGTGGACAGCGACGACTGGATTTTGCCGGATATGACTGCTGCGCTTGTGTCCTGCGCCGTTAAGGAGAACGCAGATGTTGTGCGCTGCGGTTATTGCGAGAACGTGGATGGCGATACGCAAGAGATCTGTACCAATTCGCAGACATACTGCCCGGAGTACAATAAACTGGTTATTGACATTATGAACGATGGGCTGATGAGCGGCGCCGTGTGGAACAAATTGTATAAGCGCAGTGTGCTGAACGGTATGCGCTTTCGCCCCGGATATTCCGAGGATATTTTATTCAATTACTGTGTGATCCAAAAGAAGCCGAAGATGGTTTATATGACCGGCACTTACTATGTTTATCGGGTGAACCGGGCGTCTGTGACCAATTCTGTGTTCCGGCCGACAGCGTTCTCTATTATTGAAGTGAAAAAACAGATCATGGGTGAGCAGACCGATGGACAAGTTCAGCCCTATTGCCTGAAAGGCTATTTGAATTCCGCCATGATCGTGATGAACAATATGCTTAGCAGCGGGCGGTGCCTGGAGTATTATCCCGGTCTGCGGGCGGAAATCTTGAAGTATAAATGGACGGTGTGGCGCTCCTCTTTGTACGGGACGAGAGACAAGGCAAAAATGCTGTTGCTGGCCCTGTCGGCCAAACTCTATCACAAGGCTATGCCTAAAAAGTAGGTGACTGTATGCAAAAGCACGCATATATGATTATTGCGCACAATGAATTTGACCTGCTGGAGATCTTGGTGCGACTTTTGGATGATCCGCGAAATGATATTTATGTTCATATAGATGCTAAGGTCAAGAACTTCGATTTTAAGTCCTTTCAGGCGCTGACACAGTATTCCAGGTTGCGGTTTACGCCGCGCCGAATATCCGCGACCTGGGGCGATTTTTCGTTAGTAAATACAGAGTTGCTCCTTCTGCAAACAGCAGTGGCAGGGGAGGATCCGGCGCAGCCCTATGCCTATTACCATTTGATCTCCGGCGTGGATCTGCCTATTAAATCTAATGATGATATTCACGCTTTTTTTGAGAAAAATGCTGGGAAAGAGTTTGTACATTTTTCCGAAAATGAGCCGAATTCGGCTTTTGCTGCAAGGATTCGCTATTATCATTTGTTTCGTAAAAAGCGGAATTTCTTTACCAAGATACTTGCACAAATTGCTTTTCGGTTGCAAGTTCTGTTTCGTGTAGATCGGCTGAAAGGACAGAATCTGGTTGTACAAAAAGGCACCAATTGGTTTAGCATTACCGGGGACTTTGCTAAGTATATTGTCAGTCAGGCGGACCGGGTTGAACAGCTGTTTGCCTATTGCTACTGCGGGGACGAAGTGTTCGTGCAGACCATGTTGGTGAATTCGCCCTTTGCCGCCAACTTATATATGCCGAATTGCAATAACGACCAAATGGCTTGCGCGCGGCTGATCGACTGGGAGCGGGGGCATCCGTATGTGTTCCGTATGGCAGACTATGATGAGATTATGCAATCTCCGGCTATGTTTGCCCGCAAGTTCAGTATGCAGGCGGATTCGGAAATTGTAAAAGCAATACAGGCTGCGTTATGTAATAGAAAAGGAAATATTGTTTGTGAAGAGTGAGCAGTGGAAATGGGTGGATATAGCTAAGGGTATTGGCATCATTCTTGTGTTTTTAGGACATTTCAATATCCCGGATACATTGAGAGCGGAAATATACACTTTCCATATGCCTTTATTTTTCTTTTTGTCCGGCGTTGTTTTTAATGGCCATAAACCGATAAATCGTTTCTTAGGTGATGAAGCAAAGCGAATGATCGTGCCTTACTATTGTTGGGCGTTCTTCTATTTTGTTTTGTTCAAGTTGCTTGTGCAGACCGTACGCGGACAAAGTGTCAATATTGGCAAAGATGTATATACATATCTGACCATGGGAAGAAAAGATACGATATGGTTTTTGAGCGCCTTATTGTGCGTGCAGGTGATGGCATACATATTTTTGCGTTTGGTCAAATATAATAAGGCATTGCTTATGTTCTTTGCATTGTTACTTTTTTCAATCTGTTATTTATTTTTCTACAAGCGCGGGATTCATAATTTCTGGATAAATGCAGATGCGGCAATGATGGCACTGCCTTTCTTTGCATTGGGGTACAATTATCGTTATTACAGAACTGATATCGAAGTAAAATTACTGCATGGCGGTTGGACATACTGGCTTTTGTTCATTACGCTTTCCTTAGCAAATATAGGTTTGGGATATTTGAATTATCATCTTACCGGTGTGCAGGTGGATATGTTTCACAACAGCTATGGAAATCCATTTTTGATGTTGCTGTCGGCTTGTAGTGGTATAGCGGCAGTGGTGCTGTTATCCTATCGGCTAAATGTGCGGTGGATTGCATACGTTGGTAAAAATTCTATGATTTATTTTGTAGCGCACCAAAGATTTTATACAGTAGTAGATCCGTATGTACTGCGCATATTGGGTATTCATATTAAAAATGCACTACTATTGCAATGGACCAATGTTGTGGTGATGGTGATTGCTTCTATTTTGCTCTTTAGCTTGATTAATGCGGTTTTGTCGCATATTCCGGCTATGGCATTTATGTTTGGAATTAAGCCGAACAGATCCTCTAAATGATAAAAGGGCCAGAAGAAAGATTGTTGTTACAAATGAGGTTGAATATGAATGAAGCGCCGCTGAACTCGGCGATCGTGCCGGTCTATACAGCGGAGCCGTACCTGGTTCGCCGCGTGTAAAGCATTGTGGACCAGGCCTACAAGAAGTTAGAAATCATTTTGGTAGACGACGGCTCACCGGATAACTGCCCGGCCATGTGCGACGCCTGGGCGGAGAAGGACGGCCGTGTGCGGGTGATCCACAAAGAAAACGTCGGCGTTGCGTCTGCGAGAAATGTCGGTCTTGATCATGCGGTTGGACAATATATAAGTTTTGTTGATTCGGATGATTGGATTGATTTGACGATGATAGCGGAGTTGGTTTCTTGTGCTGCCGAGTATCATACAGATGTAACGGAATGCTTTATCGCATTGTTTATTCAAATGGCTGGAAGACGGATATGCGTATTGCGGATGATGTACCTAATATCATCTATTCCACACACTGCATGGAATCATTTTATGGAAGCAACAAAGAATTCTGTAAAAGAAAACAAAAAGGCACTCACAGGTATCACGCTTGACGGACAGGAGAAGTACTTGTGGCTGTTCTATTTTCGGTTTCCGCATTTGTATTGTAAGTTGCTGCATTTCTACCACTTTTTACGGAAAAATCTACATTAAGGATTAATTGAGGATGAATAATAAACGAAAAGACAAGGTCGGAATTGCCACAATTGTTGGCCAAGCGAACTATGGAAATCGATTGCAGAATTATGCACTGGATTCTGTTTTGCGCAATCTTGGCTTTGATACGGTGACTTTTAATGATCCGCTTCAAGTGTCCTTTTCAATAAAACATTGGGTCAAACAGGAAGTTAAGCGCATTTTTGGATTGCGGGATGGCTATATGCTGCGGCGCTTTCGACAGTTTGGAAAATGGGATAAACGCCATCTGCAGTGGCAGGACTATCACCGGGCGAGTGATTGCGATTATGTAGTGCTTGGTTCCGATCAAATTTGGAACCCTGATTTTTGGTTTGTGCGTGAAGCGCTGGACTTTTATTTTGGCACATTCGCTGAACCGCAAAAACGGATCGCCTATGCGGCCAGTATTGGGGTGGATCAAATCCCAAAAGAATTAGAGGACAAGTATATACAAGAATTATCGGCACTTAAATCTATTTCTGTTCGAGAAACACAGGGCGCACAAATCATACAGAATCTAACCGGTCGATCTGTCCCTGTGGTGCTGGATCCGACGATGTTGCTGACAGAACAGGCGTGGACAGCACTGGAAAAGAAGCCGAACTATAAGGTGAAAAAGCAATTTTTATTGACTTATTTCTTAGGTGCGCTTTCTACAGAACGGCAAGCGTTTATTCAAAACATTGCAGACAAGTACGATTTGCAATGGATCGCTTTAGATAGCGAATGGGTGGATAAGCCTCAAAATTTGGCACACTATATGACCACGCCGGATGAATTTATTTGGCTGGTGCATCACTGCCAGTTGATGCTGACGGATTCGTTCCACGGCAGTGTGTTTTCTATACTCTTTGGCAAGCCGTTTCGCAGCTTTACAAGAGAAGACAACAACTTAGATATGGGAAGCAGGCTGGATACTCTTTTTGGCAGCCTTGGCATTGACGACTGGTGCCGCGGCTCCGTGCAGGAGGACCCGGACCACATTTTTTATAAAGACTATGCTTCTGTTCCGGCGGTTTTGGAGCGGGAGCGGCAATTTGCGCTGGATTATTTGAAGAACGCATTGGAGATTCATGAGTAACGACAGCAGAACGAAAAACGCGGCGCGGAATTTGTTTTTTGGCACGATAACGCGAATTTACAACTTAATCGTTCCGTTTTTAATGCGCACGGCCATGATCTATTGGCTGGGTATGGAGTATGTGGGGCTGAACAGTCTGTTCACCTCTATTTTGTCCGTGCTGAATTTGGCAGAACTGGGCGTCGGTTCGGCCATGACTTTCAGTATGTACAAGCCCATTGCCGAACAGGACACTACCCGCATTTGCGCCCTGATGCGGCTCTATAAGATTTATTACCGTATTGTGGGGGCTGTAATCTTAGTGGCTGGTTTGGTGATTATTCCGGTGCTGCCCATGTTGGTGAAGAAAGACCTGCCGCCAAATGTGAATCTGTATGTGCTGTATTTGATCAATTTGCTGACTACGGTGATTAGTTATTGGCTGTTTGCGTATAAAAACTGCCTGCTGTTTGCCCATCAGCGTAATGATATTGGCGACAAGATCGGCTATGTTATCAATACGGTGAAATACGGCGTGCAGTTGGCGGTGCTGTACTTTATGCGGGACTATTATGCTTACATTATTGTGGCGTTGTTGTCCGGCGTGGTGAGTAATATTGTAACCGCTATTGTGGTGGACAAGTTATATCCCCAGTACAAGGCCATGGGTAAGCTGCCAAAGGAAGATGTGCAGATCATCAACAAGCGAATTAAAGATCTGTTTACTTCAAAGATTGGCAGCGTGGTTTACGATTCTGCGGACACGCTTGTAATTTCCGCATTTTTAGGCCTGACTGCGCTTGCAAAATATCAAAACTACTTCTTTGTAATGAATACCATTTTCGGCTTTGTGACCCTGATCACCAGTTCCAGCTTGGCGGGAATCGGTAACAGCTTGGTAACCGAAAGCGAGGAGAAAAACTATAAGGATTTGCGGAAATTTACTTTTCTGCTGTCCTGGCTGTCGGCTTTTTGCATTTGCTGTTTTGCCTGCCTGTATCAGCCGTTTATGACCCTTTGGGTGGGTAAGGACAACTTGCTGCCCTACGGTATGGTGCTGATCCTTTGTGCCTACTTCATTATTCGCCAGATCAATAATCTGCTGAATTTGTACAAAGACGCAGCGGGTATGTGGCACGAGGACCGCTGGCGCCCGCTGATCTGCTCCCTGGTGAACCTGGTGGTGAACCTGATTTTGGTGCAGTTTTGGGGCCTTTACGGTATTTTAATCTCCACCATCATTGCCATGTTGGTGGTGGGTATGCCCTGGCTGACTCATAACCTGTTTACTGTGGTGTTCCATTGCAGTTGGAAGCCTTATGTGGGCCGCACCCTACGCTATGTGGCACTGGCGGCGGTTTGCTGCGGCGCGTGCGTTGGCGTTTGTCATTTTATCACGCTGCCGTCGCTGATTGTGACTATGATTTTACGGTTGCTTGTGTGTGCCGTGCTGCCCAATGGTGTGTTCCTGATCGCGTATCGAAAAACAGATGAATTCGCCTATTTTGCCGGGTTGCTGAACCGGCTGACCAAGGGTAAGGTGCCTGTGCTACGGAGGTGGTCCGGTTGCTGAATACGCCGAAAGTGCGGTGCACCGGCTGTACCGCTTGTGTGGCCGCATGCCCCAAAAGCTGTTTGCGTATGGAGCGGGACAAAGAGGGATTTTTCTACCCGGTGGCAGAGGAAGCGGCTTGTATAAATTGTGGCTGCTGCAACCGGGTTTGCCCGGCACAAAAGTCGTTGCCGGTGGATGATAAGAAGCCTCTTTGTTACGCCGCCATTTCTCGGCAAGACCGACAGCGGGCACAAAGCTCCTCCGGTGGCGTGTTCTCCCTTTTGGCGGAGAAAATGCTGGAGCAGGGCGGCGCAGTCTACGGTGCGGCAATGGAGCCGGATCTGACGGTGCGCCATCTGCGCATAACGCATACAGAGGATCTGCCCCGTCTGATGGGCAGCAAATATGTGCAAAGCCGTATGGGGGATTGCTATGCCCGGGTGCGCCGGGATCTTGCCGCGGGTAGGGGCGTGCTGTTCTCCGGCACCGGCTGCCAGGTGCAAGGGCTGCTTGGCTATTTAGGCGGACCAAAGCCGGGATTGTTGACGGTAGATGTGATTTGCCACGGCGTGCCGTCAGAAGCGGTTTGGCAGGCTTATGCCAAGGTCATCGGTGCGCAGCTGCCCTTGTCTTTTCGCGACAAATGCACCGGCTGGCAGCAGTATTCCGTGCAACTGAACGGTACGGCACACCCGTACAGGCAGAACCCGTATATGCGGCTGTTTCTTTCCGATGTGATCCTGCGCCCGTCCTGCTATCACTGCCCCGCCAAGGGTACAAGCCGTGTGTCGGATCTGACCTTAGCGGACTTTTGGGGAATCCAAAATGTGGACCCCACTATGTTTGACGATAAGGGCACCTCGCTGGTGCTGGTGCACAGCGCCGCCGGGGAACAAGCCTTGGCGCAGATCCGATCGGATCTACTGCTGAAAGCAGAACCGCTGGAGTCGGCCTTAGCCGGGAACCCCAGTGCGGTGCATTCTGCTACGGAGCCGAAAGCACGGGCTGCGTTCTTTGCGGAATTTGAAAAACGGCAAGGTGATTTAGACTACCGGCGGGCGGCGGACAAATATTGCCTGTTCTATGGCAAAAGTGTAAAACAAAGGGCGGTTGCCTGTGCCAAAAAGCTGCTGCGCAGAGGATAAAGCCACTGAAAAATGTAATAAATGGCACATATTAGCACTCTCGTAAAAAGAGTGCTAATTGTTTATCTTTTGTTCACACATTATTCATAAATGGGGTCTATAGTAAGAATTGTTCCAAGGGAGAAACAAAAGAAAGAGCAATGCAAACCGTGCGTTAGAATCAGAAAGGAGTTGGTACCCATGGGTAGCAACCAAGCGCAGTCGGCAACTTAATCTTACCGAATCTGCATATAAAGTTAGCAACAGTTTGAATTTCATTTTGGAGGTAACAGATATGCTGAATCGTAGAAATAATCATGCAATGACCACTTATGATCCTTTTAGAGAGATGGATAACTTTGAGCGCCACTTTTTTGAGGACCCCTTTGGGGTGTTCTTCAGTGACGACAGCCAGTCCGCCTTTAAGACGGATATTACCGATGAGGGTGACGCTTACAGATTGGAAGCGGACTTGCCCGGGTTCGATAAGAAAGATATTCATGTGGACATTAACGGCGATCGGATGACCGTCAGTGCGCAGCGCCACTCCGACTATGAGGAGAAAGACAAAAAAGGCAAGTACATTCGCTCTGAGCGTTCCTATGGTGCTTACAGCCGCAGCTTCGATGTAACCGGTGTAGATACTGAGGGTATTAAGGGCGGCTACAAGGATGGCGTGCTGACCTTGACTTTGCCCAAGAAGGCGGAGGATACCCCCACGAGCCACAGGATTGAACTGGAATAATCGTTTACGCCCATGTGGCATAGATAGACGCTGCTGTTGGATTTTCCCCTTTCTTTGATATACAACAGTACCCACGAACAATGGCAGCAAAAAAGCCGGCGGCGGACCGAAAGGCCCACCGCCGGTGTTTTTTTATTATCCTTTATTGCCTGGATTTGAAGTTGTCGATCACAATATGGTAGCGATCGTAGGCGCGGCGCACAGCGTCGTCCCAGCTGATATAGATTTCCTCCTGGGCGGCCTTGCCCACGCGGTGGAGATAATCTTTATGGTGCATGATTTGTTGCAGGCGCACTGCAATGCTGTGGGCGCTCTCCAGGCAAAGAAAACCATTGCGATCGTCGGTAACGCCCTCGGCGGCGCAGCTGCCGGCCACCAGCAGACTGGGGGTGCCGCAGGAGGCTGCCTCACGAACAACTAAGCCGTTGGTGTCAAATACAGAGGGGAACAGCAGCAAATCGGAAATGCCGTAATAGCCTTGAATTTCCGCCCGATCCAGCACCTTGCCGGTGTAGATGACTTTGTCCGCCAGACCCAGTTTGCGAAAATACTTTTGTATAGCGTTCTCGTTGGCGCCAAAGCCTACCATCAGCAGACGAAAATCCTCGCCTCGCTCCTTTAAAATTTTGCAGGCATCTAAAATTAAACGAATGTTCTTGTACCAAATCATACGGCCTACATAGATAAACACCGGCACGCCGTCAGGAATATTATGCTTGCGGCGGATTATATCCACTTGGGATTGGGACACATCTACCTTGGGCATATCGCAGCCGTTGGGCATCACTACATAATCGCCTTGGTAGCCAAAGCGGCGCAAACTCTCTACCGTGCCCGCGCTGGTGACCCATACTTCATCGGCGGCGCTGATGTTCTTCAGCATAAAATTATAGGCGAAGTCCTTGGCTGGCTTGCCGGGAATGCACCGGTCAAAGTCATACTCATACTTGGTGTGATAAGTGAGTACCGTAGGAATGGGATGCAACTGTGCCACCCGCTTAAAGTAGTAGCTGGTAGCCAGGGGACAGTGGGAGTGAAGCAGATCAAAATGCCGGTCAATAATGGCTTGGTGCAGCTCCGGCTTAAAGGGCCACCCTACGCTGTATCCTTCTTTGGTGGGAATCCACCAGCTTTTATAGCGGAAGATCTCATACGGATATTTATAGTCCTGCTGATTCGGATTCTTTGGGGTGACGATCACAGCCTCACCAAGACCTTGATTGATCTTCTCCGCATAGCTTTGAGCCACATTGCTGATCCCGTCCGTGGTGGGTGGGAATGCATCTGTGCCGATGGCGATTTTTAATTTATCGTTCAAGTTTTCACCTGCTTTTGCAAATCATAAGGATTTTTGGGCATTATAGCACAATTTTGCCTGAATGTAAATTGCCGGGCAGCGAATTTTACAGTTTGTTTATGCCCTGGGGCTAAATCCTGCGTTACGGCCTAAGAATTTGGAAAAGCGGCAAAAAAGGCTTGCTATCCCGGCCGCCTTTCTATATAATGATATATGTATAAATACCTATGGGAGGGGGAGAAAAATGACCCAGAACTATTCTGTATCGCTGGAGAAGATCATAGCGGCGCATAATCTGGAAATCATCTATTTGCCAAAGCCGGCGGATGAGATCTTGATTACCACCAATGAGGTCAACCGACCGGGGATCGTGATGACCGGCTATACGGATTATTTCGATGCCGATCGGATTCAGATCTTAGGGTGGACGGAGTTTGGCTTTTTGCTGAATATGGAGCCGGAAAAACGGCGCCGGGCACTCCAATATTGGTTGGCACTGCACCCGGCTGCGGCTGTGGTAACTCGTGGGCTGGACATTCCGGATTACTTCGTTGAGGAGTGCAAGGCGCACCAGGTGCCGCTGTTGCGCACCCAAGAGGAGACCTCGCCCTTCCTGGCAACTTTAATCGCTTATTTGAATGCAGAACTGGCCCCCCGGATCACACGCCACGGCGTGCTGGTGGAGGTGTACGGCGAAGGTGTACTCATTACCGGTGAGAGCGGCGCGGGTAAAAGCGAGGCGGCCGTAGAGTTGATCAAACGCGGGCACCGACTGATCGCCGATGACGCGGTGGAAATTCGCAAGGTCAGCGACAAAACGTTGATAGGCGCGTCACCCAGCAACATTCGCCACTTTGTGGAGCTGCGGGGCATCGGCATTATCAATGCGCGCCGGATCTTCGGTATGGGTGCCGTTAAGAATACGGAGAAAATTGATATGGTCATTCAGCTGGAGGCTTGGGACTCCACCAAGGCGTATGATCGGCTGGGACTGGACAATGAGTACACCCGTATTTTGGATATTCAGGTGCCGGTGATCACCGTACCCATCACCCCCGGGCGGAACCTGGCGGTGATCGTGGAAACGGCGGCTATGAATAACCGCCAAAAGAAAATGGGCTATAACGCCGCCAAAGAGCTGATGGCCGGTCTTGGGATGGAAGAGATCGAGCCGGAGGATAAAGAACTGGAGATTTGGAAGAATTCATAACGGAGGATAAAAGATATGTACAGCTTAGGAATTGACTTGGGGGGCACTAACATTGTCGCCTCCGTGGTGGACGATCAATTTAATATTATCTCTACTGCAAAGACCAAGACGAATGCGCCGCGCCCGGCCAACGCCATTTTTGACGATGTGGAGAAGGTGTGCCGCGAGGCCGTGCGGGAGGCCAAGCTCACCATGAGTGACCTGGTGGCCGTGGGTATGGGCTCTCCCGGTACCTGCAATGCTGACGGCGTGATCGAGTTTGCCAACAACCTGGCCTTTAACAATGTGCCTGCCCGGGAAATGCTTCGGGAGCGCCTGGGGGTCGACAATGTATTTGTAGAGAATGACGCCAACTGCGCCGCACTGGGTGAGGCGTTTGCCGGTTGCGGCAACGGGTCTAAGAATTTTGTGGCTGTGACCCTGGGCACCGGCGTGGGCAGCGGCATCATTTTGGACGGCAAGATCGTCAACGGTGTCAACTGCGCCGGTGGCGAGTGCGGCCACATGGTGATTATGGTAGACGGCGAGCAGTGCTCCTGCGGCCGTAAAGGCTGCTGGGAGGCTTATGCTTCCGCTACGGCGCTGATCCGCCAGACCAAGCGCGCTATGGACGATTACCCGGACTCCATTATGCACCGCCTGGCTGCGGAAGAGGGCGGCGTCAACGGCAAGACTGCGTTTGACGCCATGCGCCTTGGCGATATTGCCGGTATTGAAGTGGTGAATAACTATATCAAGTATGTGTCTTGCGGGTTGATCAATTTGGTCAACGCTTTGCAGCCTGAGATCATCTGCATCGGCGGCGGTATCTGTAACGAGGGCGACACTTTAATGGAGCCCCTGCGCCGCTATGTGCAGGCAGAGCGTTACAGCATTCACAGCAAAATTCAAACCCAGATTGTAAAGGCACAGCTGGGCAATAACGCCGGTATCATCGGCGCAGCGCTGCTGTATCAGGTGAAATAATGCAGGGTGATGGCGTGAGAGAACTCCTTGCGGCAGCCCGGGAACTGGGCTGTGATTATTTGGAAAACGAACCTATGCGCCTGCACACCACCTTTAAGATCGGCGGCCCGGCGCGGGTGCTGCTGTTCCCGGAGACGGAAGAGCAGATCACGGCGCTGGTGCAGTGTGCCCGGGCAAACGGCGTGCGTCTCTTGACCATCGGCAACGGTTCTAATTTGCTGGTGGCGGACAAGGGCATTGACGCGGCGGTGTTGGTGATGGATAAGCACTTTTCTGCCGTAACGGTAAAGGGCAATACCATTTTTGCCCAGGCCGGTGCATCGCTGATGAAGGTGTGCCGCACAGCGCTGGAGCACAGCCTGACGGGGCTGGAATTTGCCTACGGCATTCCCGGCTCCTGCGGAGGCGCGGCCTTTATGAACGCCGGTGCCTACGGCGGTGAGATGAAGGATGTGCTGGTGCGCTGCACCCACATTGATCGAGACGGCAAATCGGGTCAGCTGGCAGGGGAGGACCTGCACCTGTCCTATCGCCACAGTGCGTATTATGACAACGGCTGCATTATTACCGGGTTGGAGCTGCGCTTGCAGCCCGGCGATCCGGAGGAGATCAAAGCTAAAATGGACGATCTGATCGGCCGCAGAAGGGAAAAGCAGCCTATCGAATACCCCAGCGCAGGCTCTACTTTTAAGCGCCCGCCCGGCCACTTTGCCGGTGCGCTCATTGACCAATGCGGTCTGCGAGGTACAAGTGTGGGTGGTGCCCGGGTCAGCGAGAAGCACGCGGGCTTTGTGATCAATACAGGCGGTGCCACCTGCGCCGATGTGCTGGCCCTTTGCCGACAGTGCAGGGAAAAGGTGCTGGCGGAGACCGGTGTAGAGCTGGAAATGGAAATACGAGTAACGGAGTAAGTAAAAGTTAATGGAATTTGCAAACAAGGAACTGATCATTATAACCGGCGTCAGTGGTGCCGGTAAATCCAGCGCAATGGGCTTTTTGGAAGATGTGGGCTACTACTGCATTGATAATATGCCTCCGGTGCTGCTGCCCACCTTTATCGGCTTGATTGCCAATCGGGAGGAGTATCGTAAAGTAGCCATTGTGGTGGATGTGCGCTCCAGTGAAGTGTTTGAGGACTTCATTAAGAGCGTGAACGACGCCAAGTCCAATTACGGCTATGATGTGAAGATTGTTTATTTGGATATTAAGACCCCGGTGGCTTTGAAGCGTTACAAGCTTACCCGCCGCAAGCACCCCTATGCAGATCGCTTTAACGGGGATATTGCCGCTGCACTGGCTTATGAAAAAGAGATTTTGGCGCCCCTGCGGCTGCGGGCGGATCATGTGATTGATACATCGGACGCAGCGCCCAATCAGCTGCGTACGCGCTTGGCCCAGATTCTTCTGGGCAGCGACAAGGATATGATGAACATTCATGTGATGTCCTTTGGATTTAAGCATGGTATTCCCAGTGAAGCGGACTTTGTGATCGATGTGCGCTGCCTGCCAAACCCCTACTGGGTGGAGGCTCTGCGCAGCAAAACCGGCCTGGATAAGGAAGTGAAGGACTATGTGTTCTCCTTTAAAGAGTCGGAGGAGTTGTTGCAAAAGCTCATCGGCCTTTTGGACTTCCTGAACCCGCTGTATATCCGAGAGGGTAAGAGCCAGATCGTCTTTGCCATTGGCTGCACCGGCGGCAATCATCGCAGCGTGGCGATTGCCGAGGCGCTGAAAGATCATTTTGAATCACGGTGGGACAATGTGACCGTCCATCATCGGGATATTAACCGAGGTTGACGCAAATGTCCTTTTCTCAAACCGTGAAGGGCGAACTGATTGACGCCCAATATACAGAACCCTGCTGCCGAAAAGCATTCCTTTACGGAATGTGCCTTTTCGGCAAAAGTTTTTCCTCCCGCCAGGTGGCGCTGCAAACGGAGAACCCCCGCATTGCAGAGAAATATAGTGTACTGCTGGCGGAAATTTGCCGAGTAGAGGCGGCGGTGGTGCCGTCTCCCGGGCGACGCAGTTTTACCGTCAGCGTAACGGACGGCAGCGACTGTGCCAAGATACTGAAGACCTTTGCCCACCAGGGTGCCGGCAGCCTGCGGGTGAATTACGCCAACTTTGACTGCGAGAATTGCCAAAATGCGTTTATCGCCGGGGCATTTTTATCCTGTGGCACGGTATCCAGTCCTAAGAGTGACTACCATTTGGAATTTACCGTGCCATATCAGAATTTGGCTGCCAGCTTTGTGACCATGTTTGAGGAAAAGGAATTAAAGCCCGGCCTAACGAACCGTAAGGGATATCATATCTTGTACTTTAAGGGCAGTGAGGCCATTGAGGACTGCCTGTACCTGATGGGCGCTTCCGGCGCAATGTTTGAGATGATGAATGTAAAGATTGTCAAAGACATTCGCAATTCCGCCAATCGTAAGGCCAACTGTGAGACTGCCAATATTGAACGTATGGTCCAAGCGGTACGGGTGCAGCTGGACGCCATAGAGAAAATTCGGCGCCTGCGAGGGCTGGAGTATCTCAGCGAGGATTTGCACGCCATGGCGCGCCTGCGCGAGGAAAACCCGGACAGCTCTTTAAGCGAACTGGCAGAGATGAGCGCTTTATCCCGCAGCGGGGTCAATCACCGACTGCGGCGCATTGTGGATATTGCTGCGGCTTTGGACGAGAAAGTGTAATTTACTACGCAAAGAAAAAGGAAATTGAATGATGTTTACGCATTTGCATGTGCATACGGAGTTTAGTCTGCTGGACGGCGCTTGCCGTCTGGACGATTTGGTGAGCCGTGCAAAGGCGCTTGGAATGCAGTCCCTTGCGATTACGGATCACGGTAATATGTACGGGGCTGTTGATTTTTATAAGGCGTGTAAGCGGCAGGGGGTACGCCCCATTATCGGCTGCGAAGTGTATGTGGCGCCACGCACCCGGTACGATCGGGAGCGGGTACAGGATAAGGCTTACAATCACCTGATCCTGCTGTGTGAGAACGAAGAGGGCTATAAAAACCTGATCGCTATGGTGTCTAAGGGCTATACGGAGGGCTTTTATTTTAAGCCGCGCATTGACCACGATCTGCTGCAAAAGCACCATCAAGGCCTGATTTGCTTGTCTGCCTGCCTGGCCGGGGAAATTCCCCAGGCACTGTTGGAGCGGGATTATGACAAGGCGAAGGAGACCGCCCTGTGGTACAGCGACCTGTTTGGTTCGGAACATTACTATTTGGAATTGCAAGACCACGGTATTCCGGAACAGCAGACGGTAAACGCCGGACTGCTGCGCCTGAGCCGGGAAACCGGTATTCCCTTGGTAGCTACCAACGATGTGCACTATGTGCGCCGGGAGGATGCCAAGATTCAGCAGGTGCTGATCTGCATTGCCACCAACCATGTGCTGGGGGAGGACACCGGGCTGGAGTTCCACTCGGATCAGTTCTACCTTAAAAGTGAGGCGGAGATGGCAGAGACCTTTGCTGCCGTGCCCCAGGCGCTGGAGAATACGGAGAAGATCGCCCGGCGCTGCAACTTTGATTTTGAATTTGGTAACACCAAGCTGCCGTATTATGAGACCCCCGGCGGTATGGATCACTACGCTTACTTCCAAAAGCTGTGCCGGGAGGGTATGGTGCGCCGTTATGGCCAACACCCGCCCAAGGCCTATGCAGAGCGGCTGGAGTATGAGCTGAACACCATACAGAAGATGGGTTACACGGACTATTACCTGATCGTGGTGGATTTTGTGCAGTACGCCAAGGATCAGGGCATACCGGTGGGACCGGGGCGTGGCTCCGGTGCCGGGTCCATTGCCGCCTATTGTATTGGCATTACAGATATTGACCCCATGAAGTACGATCTGCTGTTTGAGCGGTTTTTGAACCCGGAGCGGGTGTCTATGCCGGACTTTGATATTGACTTTTGCTACGAACGGCGGCAAGAGGTGATCGACTATGTGACCCGCAAATACGGCGCGGACCATGTGGCACAGATCGTCACCTTCGGCACCCTGGCGGCCCGTGCGGCCATTCGCGATGTGGGTCGGGTGATGGGTATGCCTTATGCTGCTGTGGATGCGGTGGCAAAGCTGGTGCCTCGGGACCTGCATATCAGCCTGGATCAAGCTATTAAAAAATCAGCGCCTTTACGCAAGCTGATGGCAGAGGATCCCAAGGTGCAGGAGCTGTTGGATACTGCCCGCCAAATCGAGGGTATGCCCCGCAATGCCTCTACCCACGCCGCCGGTGTGGTGATCACCCGGGACCCGGTGGCCAGTTATGTGCCTTTAGCTACCAATGATGATGTGGTGGTAACCCAGTATATTATGACCACCTTGGAAGAACTGGGTCTGCTGAAAATGGACTTCCTGGGTCTGCGCACCTTAACGGTGATCCACGATGCAGCCCGGGCGGCAGATATAGACATCAATACGATTGATATTAACGATCCGGCGGTGTACAAGCTGTTTGCCGCCGGCAAGACGGAGGGAATTTTCCAGTTTGAGTCCGCCGGCATGAAAGAAATGCTGCAAAAGCTGCGCCCCACTTGCTTGGAACACCTGATCGCTGCCACTTCGCTGTACCGACCCGGTCCCGCGGACCAGATTGACGGCTATGTGGCCTGCGCCAACGATCCCTCCAAGGTGCGGTACAAAACCCCGCTGTTAAAGCCGATCTTGGAGAATACCTACGGCTTTATCGTCTACCAAGAGCAGGTCATGCAGATCTTTCGGGCACTGGCAGGGTATAGCTACGGCCAGGCGGATGTGGTGCGCCGTGCCATGAGCAAGAAAAAGCACGATGTGATGGAGCGGGAGCGCACCCACTTTGTCACCGGCGCTGTGGCGAACGGTGTGGAGGAGGCGGCAGCTGACGCCATCTTTGATGATATGGCGGGCTTTGCCAGCTATGCCTTTAATAAGTCCCACGCGGCCTGCTATGCCTTGGTGGCTTATCGCACTGCGTATTTGAAGGTGCACGCCCCGGCGCAGTTTATGGCAGCGCTGCTTACCTCTGTGCTGGATCGCAGCAATAAGGTGGCGTCCTATATTGCCGAGTGCAAGCGTATGGGCTTGCAGCTGGCACCGCCGGATGTGAACACCTCTATGAAGGGCTTTACCGCAGAGGGCAAAGTGATTCACTATGGCCTTTTGGGCATTAAAAATTTGGGCAGCGAGTTTATCAACGATATTATCGCTGAGCGGGAAAACGGCGCCTTCGAGAGCATTTTTGATTTTTGCCGCAGGCTATGCGACAAGCATTTTAACCGCCGCGCGGTAGAGAGTTTGATCCGCTGCGGTGCGCTGGATCACTTGGGGGCGAACCGTCGCCAAATGCTCCAGGCGCTGCCTGCCATCGTCAGCAATCTGGACGAATATAAAAACAGTTTGCGTTACGGACAGGTGGGTTTCTTTGAGTTGTCCGGCGGGCAGGATTTTGGCTTTGAATTTGATTTGCCCCAGGTAGAGGAGTTCCCAAAGAATGAGTGCCTGAAGATGGAAAAGGAAATGACCGGTCTGTTCCTGTCCGGCCACCCCATGGATAAATACGATCGGGTTCTGGACCATTTGGGCTATCCCCGCACAGCACAGCTGCTGGCAACGGACGGCCCCTACAAGGACGGCCAAACGGTGACCCTATGCGGCAGTGTGACCGGTATTACGATGAAAAAGACCCGCACCGGGGAGAGTATGGCTTTCGTACAGCTGAGCGACTCGCTGGGCAGTATGGAGGTGCTGGTGTTTCCCAAGGTGCTCACCCGGTATGCCCGTTTTATTGCCGAGGGCAAGGTGATCACCGTGACCGGCGCTCTGTCTCTGGAGGAGGAAAAGGACGCCAAGATTTTGGCGAACACCATTGACGGGCCACCCACGGCGCAAACACTGCCGTTGGCGGAACACGCGGCGGTACTCCCGGCAGAGGAGAAGCGCCACAAGCACCGGGGACTGTTTTTGCGGTTAGACAGCCAAACAGACCCCAGGCTGCACAAAGCGCAGGTGGTGACTTCCATTTTTGACGGACCGGAGCCGCTGTGGTACTACTATAAGGACACCGGACGCTATGTGCGCGCCCCGCAGCAGGACTTTGTGTCGGTCAATCCTACCATGCTGGCAGAATTGAAACGCATTTTAGGGCATGATAATGTTGTCTATATTGCACAGTAATAGCAGACAAAAATTTTGCTATTATGACAAAGTTTTACCGCTTTTGCCCAGAATTGGAAAGGGCATCTTGACTTTTTTCTGCCAAATTAGTACAATGTGATTTGAATGTAATTTGATGTGGAGGCTGAAAGGCATGAAGACAATAGCAGTTTTGACCAGTGGTGGCGACTCTCCCGGCATGAATGCCGCTGTGCGCGCTGTGGTGCGTACCGCCTGTGAAAACGGGATTCGCGTGTTAGGCGTGATCCGCGGCTATAACGGTTTGATCAACGGCGATTTTGTGGAGATGGATTTGCGCTCTGTTTCGGATATTATTCATCGGGGCGGCACCAAGCTCTATTCTGCCCGCAGCGTGGAGTTCGCTACGGAGGAGGGTATGCGCAAGGCCATTCGCGTTTGTCGTGAGAACGGCATTGAGGGCGTAGTGGTCATCGGCGGCGACGGTTCTTTCCGTGGGGCCCGTGATCTGTCCCAGAGAGGTATTCCCTGTGTAGGTCTGCCCGGCACCATCGATAACGATATTGCTTGCTGTGACTATACCATTGGGTATGATACCTGTATGAACACCATTATGGAGATGGTAGATCGCATTCGCGATACGGCCGAGAGCCACGACCGCTGCATGGTGGTTGAGGTGATGGGTCGTCGTGCCGGTCATCTGGCGCTGAACGCCGGCATTGCCGTAGGCGCTACCGCAATTCTGATTCCGGAGATCGAGTTTGATATTCAAAAGGATGTAATTGAGCGGATGAAGCGCACCCTGCGCACGGACAAAAAGCACTTTTTGATCATTGTGGCCGAGGGTGTTGGGATCAATGTGAACGAGTTGGCCAAGGAGATCCAGGCTAAGACCGGCGTGGAGTCTCGTGCCTGTGTGCTGGGTCATGTGCAGCGCGGCGGTTCGCCCACTGCTCGCGACCGTGTGTTGGCAACCCAAATGGGCAACTATGCAGTAAAGAACCTGTTGATGAAGGGCATTGGCAATCGTGTGGTGGCCATTCATCAGGACAAAATCGTAGATTACGATATTTTTGAGGCTCTGAATATGGAGAAACACGTTGATCCGGAGCTGTACCAGACCGCTTTGGAAGTGTCTATTTAACTTTATCTTACAAAATTGTAAAAACACCGTCGGTGCGTGCTTGCCCGACGGTGTTTTTTATTTGCTGCCATTATTTTGCACGGCAGTTTTGGCACTTTTATCGCATACTAAAACGGGTGATAAAATGAAAAAGTGTGTGCGTGCAGCTACGGCAGTACTGGCCGTGGTGCTTGCGGTGATCTACGGCTTGGTTGGCTTTGGCTGTTGGGCTTTGCCGGACACGGTGCGTACCGGCGGCGGAGATGCAGCTTACTTTGGCGGTTTGTTTACCGTCAGCGGCGGTCGTACCGGAGCAGTGGACGCCCGGCAGGAGACGGCCGTCTCCGGAACGCAAAAAGAGTTGCGCCTGTTGAACGCGGTGCCGGTAAAGCCTGTGGCGCTGCAAAAAACGGCGCCGCGGCAGGTGGCGGTCAGCGGCAGTGCCTTCGGAATTAAGATCTATACAGATGGGGTGCTGGTGGTGGGTACCCGGGATGTGCAGGTGGACGGAAAGGCAATGAACCCTGCCGCCAAGGCCGGTATACAAAGCGGTGACTTGATTGTAGCGATAGACGGCAAAAAGGTTAGCGCTTCGGAAGATGTGGCTGCACTGTTTTCTCGCTCCGGCGGTGCCGTATCCGTGCAGGTGAAGCGGGACGGAAAATATAAGACTTTTTCGTTGACTCCGGTGTATTCCAAAGCGGACGGTTGCTGGAAGGCAGGGGTATGGGTGCGTGACTCCACCGCCGGAATCGGTACGGTGACTTACTATGACCCGCAGACCGGTGTAATGGCGGCGCTGGGTCATCCCATTACCGATGTGGACACCGGTGAGATTATGCCTATTTTACGGGGCGAGGCGGTTGCAGCCAAAGTCACCAAGATTTATAAAAGCAAGGCGGGCAGCACCGGTTCCATTTGCTGTGATTTTTTGCAGCAGCCATTGGGCGCGCTGACAGAAAATGACGGCGCCGGTGTGTTTGGTCGATACAGCTGCTCTTTGAAAGGCATGCGTACCTATCCGGTAGCGACTGCGCAGCAGGTAGAGAACGGAGACTGCCAGGTGCTTACCACCGTGGACGGCGACAACACACCCCGATTGTATAAGGCAAAGATCATTCATATCAGCTACCGGGGCGGCAGCGGCGAAAAGAATATGATTGTGCGGATAACGGACCCGGTGCTGCTGGCCAAGACAGGCGGCATTGTGCAGGGCATGAGCGGTTCTCCAATTCTGCAAAACGGGCGGCTGGTAGGTGCTCTGACCCATGTGATCGTGGATAGCCCCCGGCGTGGGTATGCAATTTTTGCAGAAAGTATGTTAGCTGCGTCGGATGCTGTCGCGAAAGACACAAGGTGAAAAAATATCACAAAAAGTAGTGAAAAAGTATTGCAAAACGCCTCCGAAAATGGTAAGATATGACAGAAACAAGAAGGAGGTTTCACTATGAAAGAAATGATAAGAGTATTGATTGCAGACGATTCGGTGGCTTTTGGCAAGGCTTGCCAAAAAGAATTGAAATCCGGCGGGTTTGACTGCGTGCTGACCCAAAAGGACGGCAACCGGGTGATTTCGCTGTTGGACGCCCAGCACTTTGATGTGGTGGTGATGGATGTGTTTATGAGCGGCGCAGACGCCATGGAAGTGCTGGAACACATGGAGCCCATGGCAGAGAAACCGCTGGTGCTGCTGTTGTCCTCTATGGACACGCCGGAGTTTGAGGAGCAGATGATTCGAGCAGGTGCGGACTACATGCTCATCAAGCCGGTACGGCCCCAGTCGGTGGCGCATCGAATCAGTCGACTGTCCCAGTGGAAGGCTAAGAGCAAGAACCCGCGTTCCGCCGATGTGCAGGGTGCGGATTTGGATTTGATTATTTCGGACATTATGCGCCAGATCGGCGTACCTGCCCATATTAAGGGCTATCAGTACCTGCGCTCGGCCATCAAGCTGTCAGTGGAGGACCCGGAGATGATGAGCAGCGTGACAAAGCTGCTGTATCCTACGGTAGCCAAGATGCACGGCACTACCGCCTCTCGGGTGGAGCGGGCAATCCGCCACGCCATTGAGGTGGCCTGGGATCGGGGCGATGTGGACGTACTGTCTTCTTATTTCGGCTATACCATTCAATCCCAGCGGGGCAAGCCCACCAACAGCGAATTTATCGCCATGATCGCCGATAAATTGAAACTAACCTTTAAGTCTGCGTAAAACAGAGGCTTTGTGATTAGAATTGAAGAATAAAAAAATAAAGCTGTACGGCAAAGCGCCGTACAGCTTGTTTTATGCTTATGCAGTTAACCCATCAGTTCCGCCAGTTCAAAGGTTTGAAACTGAATATGGCTGGAGGGTCGGTCCTCGTAGAGTACGCCCAGGGTGTGTGCGTCTATTTGCGCCAGGCAGGAGTAGGCAAAAAAGCCCTGGTTGATGGGCACATGGCGCACCCAGTCCACATGGGTGTAGCCGCCTTTTTTGCGCCGCAGTTTGCCTACGGAGAGCATACCGTTTTCACGGGTGTGCCCGGAGGGATGGCTGCAAAAGACGGTGTCTCCCACAGCGATCACACTTTTTTGGCACTTGGGGGCGTACAGCCCGGTTTTGCCGCATTTGCTCCAGCTTTTTCCCTTGTTGGCAGAAATGGACATAGGGGTCTTTCCGAAGCGCTTTTGCCGTCCGAAGCCCACAATACTGCCGTCCGGCGCTTCCACCATTTGCCACTCGTCCGTATTCTCCGCATAGGGCTGGGAGGTCATGCGGTGCCAGGTGTCACCATTGTCAACACTGTAAATGGAGACGGTGCTTTTGCGGTCCACATACAAGGGCATAACGATTCGCCCGTCTGTGGTGGTAATGCCCGCACCGGGTGCTACGCCCAGAAAGGTGCCGTCCGTTTCGTGAAGCACCATATTGGTAATATCCACCGGGTCGCTCCAGGTTTTGCCCCGGTCGCTGCTGCGCAGCATAAATACGTAGCAACGCTTGGGTGCCTTTAGCGGCGCACCAAAGGTGGTGACCGCTCCGGCTTCGTTCTTGCCAACTGCGCCGTTTAAGTAAATGTTGCCCACATATTCGTCGCCTTTGTAAAGATCGCCAAAGCCGCTGCCCAGGCGATAGGGGGTGGGTTGCTTTTGACTGTCCAGCACCGCGCCACTTTCTTCTATGTAGTAGAAATTGCCGTCCCGGTCATAGATCAGCGGCCGCATTCTACCGTTGAGCTGGGCGTAGGGCACCTTGTGCTTATCCAGCAGACGCTGATTGTGCAGCCCCTTGCACTCCGGCCAAAAATCCGCCAGCAGGATCACATCGCCGTTTGGCGCCACCGCCATACAGGGATCAATGTAAAAAGCGGAGGCATAGCAGTCGGCGCTGATCTTGGTCTCCCTTGCCGGGGGAGCGGCAATGGTCTCAATGGGCGACCAGGTTTTGCCGCCGTCTTCACTGCGGCGTACAGCCAACTCAATGTAACCCCAGTCCGCCCCGCAGGAGGCGCGGTCGATAGCGGCGATCAGGGTGCCGTCGGCGTTAATTAAACTTGGAATACGAAAGGCGTTGCCGCCGTTGTTCGCATTGCTGTCTGCGGTGAGCGCTTTGTCGAGAAAGGTCTCGCTGCTGCCGCAGAAGATAAGTTGTTCCTTTGCCATGTGGGTGTTGCCCCTTTCCTTGTGCTTCATTATGCATATCTTAGCATATTAAAATTGAAAATGAAAGGGAATTTTTGCAAAATGGCTTGCAATACGGCGGCGAATTCGGTACAATGGAATTGAAATTTTTTGTAAAGGAGGTAAAGTTTATGCTTTGGACACTTAAAAAGTGCTGGTACAGAATTTATCAGCGCGTTTTTAAGGTAGCCATGTGTTTTATGGACTGGTCCGCACCCCAGCTGTTGGAGGGTGCCGGTTCCGTACTGCGCATGCCTGAGCTGATTAAGAGCAAGGGCGTAAAAAAGGTGCTGGTGGTAACCGACAAGGGTTTGATCGCACTGCATCTGTTGGATCCGCTGTTTGCGAAATTGGACGAGGTCGGCATTGCCTATGTGGTATTTGACGGCGTGCGCCCGAATCCTACGATCCCCTGCATTGAGGAGTGTAAGGACATGTATGTCAAAAACGGCTGCGAGGGCGTCATTGCTTTTGGCGGCGGTTCTGCGATGGACTGCGCTAAGGTTGCCGCTGCTCGTGTGGTAAAGCCCAATCAGTCTGTGCGCGCTATGCGCGGCCAGCTGAAAGTGCACAAGAAATTACCGCCGTTGTTTGCCGTACCTACCACTGCCGGTACCGGTTCTGAGACCACGGTTGCTGCTGTTGTCACGGATCCTGAAACCCATGAGAAGAATGCCGTCAACGATACCTGTCTTCGTCCCAAGTATGCGGTGCTTGACCCGGAATTGACCGTAGGTTTGCCGCCGCACATCACTTCGACCACCGGTATGGACGCACTCACCCATGCAGTTGAGGCTTACATCGGCAAGAGCAACACCAAGGAGACCATTGCAGAAGCTGAGGAGGCTGTGAAGCTGATCTTCGCCAATTTGGAGAAGGCTTACACAGACGGAAAGGATTTGGAAGCCAGGGGCAATATGCTTAAGGGCTCCTATTTGGCCGGTCGTGCCTTTACCCACGCTTATGTGGGCTATGTGCATGCCATTGCCCATAACCTGGGCGGCCTGTATGGTACACCCCATGGCTTGGCCAACGCAGTGATCCTGCCTTATGTGCTGGATTACTATGGTGACTGCATTTATCCCCAACTGGCCAAGTTGGCGGATATTGCCGGTGTGTCTGCACCCGGTATGTCTACGGCGGATAAGGGCAAGGCCTTTATCGCTGCCATTCGCCAGATGAACGAGAATATGAATATTCCCAGTACCTTTGATATGATCAAAGAGGAGGATATTCCGCTTCTGGTTCAGCGTGCGCTGAAGGAAGGTAACCCGCTGTATCCCGTGCCCAAGATTATGGACGCTAAGGATTGCGAAGCGGTGATCCGCTCCTTTATGGCGTAAAGGGCGCACAAACATAACAATTCGGGCGAGCAATCATTCTTATGTTTGTTCGCCCTTTTTTCAGGTGAACTTATGAGCGATTCTCTACGCACCCCAAACTACAATGACTTTTCGGTTTACAAAGACAATTTGCTGCCTCCGGCGGCGTACTTCGTGCCCTTTTCTACGGCACAGGATGCGCTGGAGAGCGACCCGGTGACTGCGCGCTATTCTTCGGACCGGGTGACCTGTCTGTCCGGGGACTGGCGCTTTCGCTACTATGCGAAAGAAAGCGATCTGCCGGCAGATTTGGACGCAATAGTGGCGGAGATGGACACCATGTCTGTGCCCTCCACTTGGCAGCACACCGGCTATGAGGAGCCGTACTATGTAAACGCGCGCTATCCCTTTGCACCCAAACCGCCCCAAATTCCGGCTGATTGTCCGGTGGGCGTGTATGTAAAGGACTTTGAAATTGAAAATACCGCACTGCACCATACCATCACCTTTTTGGGCGTTGCCGGGTCTTTGGATCTGTTTTGTAACGATCGGTATGTAGGGTACAGCGAAGGCAGTCACAACACGGCGGCTTTTGACCTGACTCCTTACCTGCACGCCGGGGTGAACCGGGTGGCGGTGGTTAATCATAAATGGTGCAACGGCACCTATATGGAATGCCAGGATATGTTCCGGGAGAACGGTATCTTCCGGGATGTGCTGTTGCGCAGCCATGGGGCGTTCTGTTTGGAAGATTATGTGGTACATACCAATTATGCCGACGGCAAATACACCCTGTCTCTGGATTTGTCCCTGGGCAGCGGCAGCGGTCAGGTAAAGGCCACTTTACTGCAAGAGGGCAGGGAAGTGGCTGCCCAACGGGTGGAGAATGCTGCCGGTACGGCGCATTTGGACTTTGGTGCGCTGGAAGTGGAGTCCTGGAGCGCAGAGACGCCGGTGCTCTATGATCTTTTGCTGGAGCTGACCGGTACGGAAGGCACCAGGGAGGCTGTGTGCCGCCCGGTGGGTTTTCGGCATATTGAGATTCGGGGAAATGTGTTTTATCTCAACGATCAGCCCATTAAGCTGCTGGGGGTCAATCACCATGACTCCCACCCGGTGCGGGGCTACGCAATGACCCTTTCGGATATGGAGCGGGATGTGCAGTTGATGAAGCAGTTTAATGTGAACTGCGTGCGCACTTCGCACTACCCGCCGGATCCTGCCTTCTTAGATCTGTGTGATCGCTATGGCTTGTATGTGGTAGACGAGGCGGATATTGAGACCCACGGTTGTCAAGTGGAGATGCGTCGTCCCGGCGCGCTGAGCCATAATCCCAAGTGGCAGGGGCATTTTTGGGATCGGGTGGAGCGCATGTTCTGCCGGGATCGGAATCATCCCTGTATTACGATGTGGTCGTTAGGCAACGAATCTCATGGATATAAAAACCAGGATTATTGCTATCAAGAATTAAAAAAGCGCACAACTGTTCCTGTGCATTATGAAGCTGTGGTGCGCACCCGCCGCTGGTGCTATGATGTAATCAGCGAGATGTACCCCTGGCATAATCGGGTGCATATGGTTGCTGATGGCAAGGGGGCGCTGCCAAAGTATTATAAAGCGCCGTACTTCCTGTGCGAGTACGCCCATGCCATGGGTATGGGCGCCGGGGATCTGGAACCCTATGTGCAGGACTTTTACCGAGGCGACAATATGCTGGGCGGCTGTATTTGGGAGTTCTGCGACCATGCGGCTTACCATGCGGACGGCCCGGTGCATTACACCTACGGCGGCGATCACGGTGAAAACAAACACGACAGTAATTTTTGCACCGACGGTTTGTTCTTCCCGGATCGAACCCCCCATGCCGGGGCTTATCAAATGAAAAATGCATACCGCCCGGTGCGGGCAACGGCGGTGGACGAAAACCGCTATTTGTTCCAGAGCATGCTGCGTTTTGCCACGCTGCAAATCCAAGTTCGGTGGGAACTGCTCAGTGACGGTATCTCGGTGGTCAGCGGACAGGCAGATCTGACCTTGAACCCGCTGGAAATGCGAGAGCTGACTTTCGATTTTGAGCTGACGCAGCGCAGCAGTTGTCACAATGTGCTGTTGGTGCGCTATTTGCGCGGTGAGGAGGAACTGGGCTTTGAACAGTTTACTTTGACCGCCCCTACACCCCTTTTCACTGTACCCGGCGTGCCTGCGCCTAGGGCGCAGGTCAGCGAAAACAAGCTGTGGGTGTACTTTGACCGGGGACACCTGGTCTTTAACGGCACCACCGGCCAAATCGAGAATTATGTGGTGGACGGCGTGCCGCTGCTCCACCCGGATCCGGAGGGCGAGATCGGACCGGCAGTGACTTTGTATCGGGCGCCGCTGGATAATGATATGAATCTGCGCCGCAACTGGGAGCGGCTGGGTCTGGACCGTGCCTGCTTTTACATCAAGAAGCCCGGCACCATTGCCAAAATGTATATGGTCACGGACAATGGGGTGGAGATCACGGCAGACTATGTGCTGGCCGGACCGCGTGTGCCCTGGTTGGGCAGTTTTCGGCTTACTTATACCGTGTACCGCACCGGCAAGGTGCGCGTGGATGTGTTGTGTCTGCGGCCCAATCGGCGGCTGCGGCACCTGCCTCGCTACGGTGTGGTGCTGGAAATGCCGTCTGCCTTTGATCAGGTGCGATATTACGGCATGGGACCGTACCCCAATTTGTCGGATTATAATTTGCATTGCCACACCGGTATTTTTGAGACAGCGGTGGCAACGATGCATGAGGACTATATCAAACCCCAGGAGAGCAGCGCCAGAACGGATACCCGCTGGGCGCAGGTGACAGATCGGCAGGGCTTTGGACTGCGATTTGATGCTATTGACGCGCCTATGACCTTTGCAGCGGATCCGTATACTTCCCAGCGGTGTGCCAAGGCGCGGCACCGGGAGGAATTGACAGCAGGGGGCACCACCTGTATACACTTGGATCAATATCAACTGGGTGCCGGTTCCAATGCTTGCGGGCCTGTGCCGCGCCATGGCCATACCCGCAACACGCCGGGCAACCGGGTGTTCAGTTTTAGCTTTGAACCAACGGGGGAGCGCCATGATTGAGATTGGTACGGATCTGGTGCTGGTGTCCAGAATGGAAAAGAGCCTGCAAATACCCGGCTTTGCGGAGAAGGTGTTTTCCCAGCCGGAGCGGGTATACTGTAAAACGACCGAGAGCTTTGCCGGTATTTTTGCCGCCAAGGAGGCCTACTACAAGGCGTTGGGCACCGGCTTGCAGTTGCCGCTAAATGCCCTTACCGTGTTGCACGATGATCGGGGCAAGCCGTATTTTGACGGCAAGCCAGAAGCAAAATTGAGCATCAGCCACGATGGGGACTATGCAGTAGCCACGGTTTTGTTATTGGAGTGATGGTATGCGCATTTTAACACGAGATGAGATCCGCGCGGTGGAAAATCGGGCTTTTGACGGCCTGTTTACCGAGGCGCAGCTGATGGAACGGGCAGGCCTGGCGTGTGCCGATAAAATGTTGGCTTTGTACGGCGACCAAATGAAAGGGCAGCCGGTGGCGGTGGTTTGCGGCAACGGTAAAAATGCCGGGGACGGCTTTGTGATTGCCCGGCGGCTGCGTGCTGCCCATGTGCCCGCCTATATTGTGCTGGCCGATCAAACGCCTACTTTGCCGGAACCGCTGGCATACTATAACGCAGCGGTGGAGGACGGCGTGGAGGTGCGCTCTTTTTCCGATGAAGCGGTGCATGCCCCCTTTGTTGTGGATTGCGTGTTTGGCATTGGATTTCACGGTGCACCGCGAGCGCCCTTTGATACGGTGTTCGCTGCCATCAACGACAGTGGAGCTACAGTGATCGCTGTGGATACCCCCAGCGGTACGGACGCCACTACCGGTGCGGCAGAGCAGGCGGTGCGGGCTGATCTGACCATTGCCATTTCTACACTGAAATACGCCCATGTGCTGCCGCCGTCCAACGGCCTGTGCGGCAAGACGGTGGTGGTGAATATCGGCATTCCGGAGAGTTGTTATCGGGAGCCTTATGCCCATACCGTTACTAAAAAAGAAGTGCAGGCGGCACTGCCCAAATTGGATAAAAACGCCAACAAGGGCAGCCACGGCCATTTGCTGCAAATTTGCGGCTCCTACCGTATGCCCGGTGCAGCGGTGATTTGTGCCGGTGGTGCGCTGCGCACCGGCGTGGGACTGCTAAAGTGTGTTTGTCCCAAGTCGGCGTATCCGTTGTTGGCTGCCCACCTGACCCAGCCGATTTTTGAGCCGGTAACGGAGAATGAGCAAAAGACCATTTCTATGGGCGCACTTACCGGGATCTTAGAGGACCTGCCCTGGGCGGACGCAGTGGTGATGGGCTGCGGCCTGGGGGTCAATGACGATACTTCCGTCTTGGTGAGCCAGGTACTGAAAGAATGTAAAAAGCCGGTTTTGTTAGATGCAGATGGTATAAATTGCCTGAGCGAAAGCATAACTATATTACAGGACATCCACACCCCGGTGGTTTTGACTCCGCATCCGGGCGAAATGGCGCGCCTGTGCGGCAAGACCGTAGAGCGCGTGCAGGCAGACCGGGTAGGTACGGCTGTGGACTTTGCCCGCCGCTACGGCGTGATTCTGGTGCTCAAGGGCGCAGACACGGTGATCACGGACGGGGAGCAGGTGTGCATAAACCGTACCGGTAATCCGGGCATGGCCATGGCCGGTTGCGGCGATCTACTGTCCGGCATGATCGGCTCGTTCTTAGCACAGGGACTAGAGCCGCTGGCAGCAGCCAAGGCCGGTGTGTATATCCACGGGCTGTGCGGTGATATTACCGCCAGAGAACTGTCTGCCCGGGGTATGACCGTGGCGGATATGACGGAACTGCTGGGTGCGCTGATGTCTGAATTTGAATAACGGACGGATGCTTTTTGAAACGGTGGCTCTCGCTTTTTAGCGCGCTTCTTTTGCTGGCCCTGGGCGGCTGCGCAACCAAACAATATACCCCCGATGTGACGGCGGACTTTGAACAGTCGGCAGTGGTCACAGCGGGGGATTTTTCTTATCACTGCAAAATTTGTCGAACCGATGGAACGGTTACCGTCACCGTGGGCGACACGGCAGCCAGGGGCATGGTGATGACCTGTGCAGGCACTATGGTACGCTACCGATTTGACGGTATGGAGTACGAAGCCAGGGCACAGGATTTGGAGAACACCAACCCGGCGATTGCCCTTTATGACGTGTTCTCCGTACTCCGGCAAAACGGCGAATTGCAGGCCCAAAAAACGCAGGACGGCTACAAATATCAGGGAACCGTACCGGCAGGCAAATTTGTGCTCTACCAGAATGAGGACGGTTCTTATGCCTCTCTGCATTTTCCCAGCAGCAACATACTCATTGAATTTGACCCGCCCACAAAATAAACCAAACGCCTGTCAACAGACAGGCGTTTGGTTTCTTCCGTAAATTTGAAAAAAGTTGGGTTTACCCCTTTATTTCAGCGGCGGAATCGTGTATGATAATAGACGATGTTCCGTCCTGCAAAGGATAGGGTGCAAAGCGGGCATGGATGGCGTTTAGCACCGCCTTTTTGTCTGCCGACCACAGGGGCGCGATCAGGTCTCGTTTGGGACCGTCGCCGGTGAGCCGGTGAATGACGACTTCCTTTGGTACCTGCTGTAAGCAGGCGTCCAGCGTGTCTAAGTATTCCGGCAGAGTGAGCACCGGGCATTTTCCTGCGGCATAGTCCGCTGCCAGATCTGTGCCCCGGAGTACATGGAGCAGCTGCAGCTTCAACCCGTCGGCTCCATGGTCCACGGCGTAGCGCACGCTTTCTGCCATTTGGTCCCGGCTTTCTCCGGGCAGACCTAAAATAATATGTACCACTTTGTTGACCCCGATGGCTGTTAGATTTGCCATCGCTTGATCAAAGACCAACAGGGGATAGCCACGGCGTATGTAGGCGGCGCTGTTCCGGTGGATGGTTTGCAATCCCAGTTCTACGAACACCGGCTTTTGCCGGTTCAGTTCTGCCAACAGATCCAGCACCTGAGGCGGCAGGCAGTCCGGCCGTGTGGCCACCGATAGCGCTACCACCTGCGGATCGGCCAGCGCCTCCGTATAGAGTGCGCGCAGCCGTTCTACCGGCGCATAGGTGCCGGTATAGGACTGAAAGTAGGCGATATACTTGCCGTCCTTGATTTTTCCGGCCAAGGCCGCTTTGCCGCGGCACAGCTGCTCGGTTATCGACTGTGCAGGATCACCGGCAAAGTCGCCGCTGCCCCCTCGGGAACAGAAAATGCAGCCTCGGCTGTCCAGTGTGCCGTCTCGATTGGGACAGGTAAAGCCGCCGGACAGCGCTACTTTATACACCTTGCAGCCGAAGCGCTGCTGTAAGTAGCGATTGACGGAAGTGTAGTACCTCACAGGTTCTGCACCAAGGCATCAAATTCCGCCAGGTTCTCGCCGTTGCCGCAGCGCACGCCGACGATTTGGTCAATGGGCATGGGTTGGTTCTCTGTGGTGCAGATCACGCCGCCGGCCTCTTCTACAATAACGATGGCGGCCGCGTAGTCCCAGGGCCGCAGAATCAATTCAAAATACAGATCGGCCTTGCCGGACGCCACATAGCAAATATCCAGTGCGGCAGAGCCGGTACGCCGGATTTCCAGCACCCGGGTGTAGGCTTTCTCCACCATTTGGAAGGTGCGGTGCGCCAGTTCCCTTTCATAGGGGCAACTGCCGAACAGCAGCAGGGAGTGGTCCAGGTCACTGCGGTTCGCATGAATGGCACGGCCGTTTAAAGTAGCGCCGCAGCCTCGCTGCGCGGCGTACAGGTTGTCTTTGTCTACATCGTAGACCACGCCGGCCACCATCTTTCTGTCTACTGCCAGACCAACGCTGATGGCGCTGTGCTCAAAATTCCGGATAAAATTGGTGGTGCCGTCGATAGGGTCGATGATAAAGCAAAGGCCCATGGGTACTTCTATCTTACCGCCGCCCTCTTCGCCGAGAAAAGCGCAGCCGGGGAACGCGGCAGACAGCTCTTTGTACAGAAAATCTTGAATTTGTTTATCATAGGCGGTGACCAGGTTGTTTTTGTCCTCGCCCTTCACTTCAATGTGCAGATCGTTTTTTGCACTGCGATAGATGTTGGCGGCGGCACGTACAGCCGCTGTCATCGGCTCTAAATAATCCATATTTTATTACCTCGCATTCTCTGTGGGCGGTGGGTCAGCCGCCCGGTTACAGGCTTATTGTAACACATTTTTACAGAAGTGCAATTCCTTTTTGCTATGATTATTTTTCTTACCAAGTTGATTACCAAGGTGATGAACCTGCTGGGTTATGGGGCTACCACCCTACCCGGGCGCATTGCGCTGTTCTTTAAGCGGGATATTTTGGCCAAGCTCTCTCAGGGGGTCAAGGTGATCGTGATTACCGGCACCAACGGCAAGACCACCTCTGCCCGTATTGTGGAGGAGGGATTGAAAGAGGCGGGCAAGTCCTACTTTATCAACCGCTCCGGCGCCAATCTGATTACCGGTATCACCACTTCTTTTATTCTGAATTCTACTAACAGCGGCAAGTGCACCAAGGAGTATGCGGTCATTGAGTGCGACGAAAACGCCTTTCGTACCGTCAGTAAGTACCTGAAAGCCAAGGTGGTGCTGGTGACCAACGTGTTCCGCGATCAGCTTGATCGGTATGGCGAGGTGTCTCACACGCTGTCTGCCATTCAGGAGTCGGTGAACAATTTGCCGGAGGCCACTTTGGTGATCAACGGCGACTGCTCCCTGACCAATACCTTGAAGCGGGAGAACACGGTGACCTACGGGGTCAGTGTACCCCTGGACCAAACCTCCGCCGTGCGGGACGGCACCCGCTGTATCCACTGTAAACACCAGCTGGAATATGACTATTTTACCTATGCACACCTGGGCAAATACCGCTGTCCCGGCTGCGGCTATTGTCGGGAGACCCCGGATTATAATGTGACGGATATTGTGGAGACCACGCCGGACAGCAGCACCGTTATGTTAAACGGCACCACGCCGGTGAAGATCAACTTGGGCGGTGTGTACAATATCTATAACGGCATCGGCGCCTTGGCCGCATTGGTGAGTCTGGGGATTGACCGGGAGACGGCGCTCCACGCGCTGGAACGCTTTAGCGGCGCCTTTGGCCGGATGGAGAAGTTTGGCAATGTGCGGATGATCCTGGTGAAGAACCCGGCGGGGCTGACCCAAACCTGCAACTATATCAGCCAGTTTAAGGGCGACAAGACGGTGATCTTTTGCCTGAACGACAATGCAGCGGATGGCCGGGACATCAGCTGGATCTGGGACGCGGATATTCAGGCGGACGGCAAGATCTATGCTGCCGGCAAGCGCAGCGGCGATATGGCCCTGCGGCTGAAATACAGCGGAATGGATGCGGAAATTACAGACGATGTGCTGCAAACGGTGCTCCGGTGCAAGGGCGATGTGTTTGTGGTGCCCACTTATACGGCAATGATGGCTATGCGGCCTAAGTTTGCGGAGCATTTCGGCAAGGAGGCGTTTTGGAAATGAGAATTGCGCATTTGTACCCGGATCTGCTGAATCTGTACGGCGATCGAGGCAATATTATGTGCCTGCAATATCGCTGTCGGCAGCGGGGAATCCAGGTGACGGTAGACGAGATCTCCGTAGGCGACCCCTTTGACCATACCAAGTACGACCTGTTGTTTATCGGCGGCGGCCAGGACTTTGAGCAGGAGGTACTGCTGGAGGACCTGCACCGGGGCAAGGACGAGGAGATCCGCCGTGCAGTGGCAGACGGCACCGTGGTGCTGGCCATCTGCGGCGGCTATCAAATGCTGGGCAAGTATTACCAGACGTATACCGGCGAGCGGCTGGATTATATCGGCGCGGTGGATTTCTACACCGTGGGCGAAAAAGAGCGGCTCATCGGCAATTACGCCTTTGATACGGAATTCGGTCCAGTGATCGGGTTTGAGAACCACTCCGGGCGCACCTATTTGGGCAAGGGCGTGGCGCCCCTGGGCAAGATGGTGTCCGGCTACGGCAACAACGGCCGGGACGGCACCGAGGGCGTGCACTATAAAAACACATTTTGCACCTATTCTCACGGCCCGGTGCTGCCCAAGAACCCGGCTTTGGCAGACAAGCTCATTGAGACGGCCATGCGCCGTCGGGATCCCAGCTTTGTCCTGACTCCTTTGGACGACAGCGCCGAGGACTTTGCCCGCGACCAGGTGGAGCGGCTGTATATCCACCAGCAAAGTGGCAAAAAGCATAAAAAATAAACAGAAATACCGCATTTGCCCCGGGGTAGGTGCGGCATTTTTGGCTTTGTCCGGCAAATGGCAGGAAATTTGAAAATTTTTCTTGCTTTTTTGCACCGGGCGTGCTATTATATTACGGCATTCGTGTGGTATATATAAATTTATAAATATATGCAATGCACGGAATACGCACACCGCTGCGGTCTGCCCCTGGTGCTATGTACGGGGCGTTGCCATGCCGCACGGTGGAGGATCAACCTAAAGGAGGAACTTAAATTATGGCAAATGTAGTTTCTATGAAGCAGCTGCTGGAAGCAGGCGTGCACTTCGGTCACCAGACCAGAAGATGGAACCCCAAAATGGCGGAGTATATCTTCACTGAGCGTAACGGTATCTACATTATCGACTTGCAGAAGACCGTGAAGAAGCTGGACGAGGCTTACAAGTTCGTTCACGATGTGGCTGCCGATGGCGGCGAGATCATCTTTGTAGGCACCAAGAAGCAGGCTCAGGAGTCCATTAAGGAAGAGGCTGAGCGCTGCGGTATGCCTTATGTTAACGCACGCTGGCTGGGCGGTATGCTCACCAACTTTAAGACCATTCGCGGCCGTGTGGCTCGTCTGGCGCAGCTGAAGGCTATGGCTGAGGACGGCACTTTTGATATGCTGCCCAAGAAGGAAGTGGCCGGTCTGGAGTTGGAGATTGAGAAGCTGGAGAAGTACCTGGGCGGTATCACCGAGATGAAGAAGATCCCGCAGGCTATGTTCATCGTTGACCCCCGCAAGGAGCGCATCGCTGTATCTGAGGCCATCAAGCTGGGTCTGCCCATCGTGGCTATCGTAGATACCAACTGCGATCCTGACGAGATCGACTATGTGATCCCCGGCAACGACGACGCTATCCGTGCGGTTAAGCTGATCGCCGGTGCAATGGCGAACGCTGTGATCGAGGGCCGTGACGGTAAGGACACTGCCGACGAGGCTGCCGAGGCTCCCGCTGCGGAGAAGAAACCGGCTAAGAAGCCCGCAAAGAAAGCAGACAAGGCTGACAAAGCAGAGTAATTCTGCCGATAGATTTTAGACTGAATTCAAGGAGGAACACACAATGGCATTTACCGCTATGGATGTTAAGGCGCTGCGTGAAAAGACCGGCGTTGGTATGATGGAATGCAAAAAGGCATTGACCGAAGCAGACGGCGACATGGACAAGGCAATCGACTTCCTGCGTGAGCGGGGTCTGGCTGCTGCCGAGAAGAAGTCCGCCCGTATCGCTGCCGAGGGCGTTGTGTACACTTATTATGACGAGGCTGCCAAGAAGGCTGTCACCGTTGAGGTCAACTCTGAGACCGACTTTGTTGCCAAGAACGACAAGTTCATGGACTTTGTAAAGGGCGTGGCGCGCACCATTATCGCTACCGCTCCCGCTGATGTGGAGACGCTGTGCGCTACCGCTTATGACGGCACCGACCGCACCGTGACCGAGACGCTGAACGACCTGATCCTGTCCATCGGTGAGAACATGAAGATCCGTCGCTTTGAGGTGATGGACGGTGTTGTGGCCACCTACATTCACGCCGGCGGTTCCGTAGGCGTTATGGTTGGCTTTGATGTGGCTGACGAGAGCAAGGCCGCTACTGACGAGTTCAAGGTAATGGGCAAGGATGTGGCTATGCAGATCGCCGCTATGAGCCCCTCTTATCTGGATGAGGCTTCCGTTCCCGCTGAGGTGATCGAGCACGAGAAGGGCATTCTTTCCGCACAGTTGAAAGAGGATCACAAGATGGCTAATAAGCCGGAGCAGGTGCTGGAGAAGATCGCTGCCGGTAAGCTGGGCAAGTTCTACAAGGAGAACTGCCTGGTAGACCAGGAGTTCGTAAAGGCCGAGAACCACGAGAATGTACAGACCTACATTAACAATGTGGCTAAGGCGCTGGGCACGGAAATCAAGTGCACCGGCTTCGTGCGTATGATGAAGGGCGAGGGCCTGGAAAAGCGCGAGGAGAACTTCGCTGAAGAGATCGCAAAGCAGATCAATGGTTAATTGAAAAATTAACTATAATTACATAACTTATCATATCCCGTTAAAACCCTTTGTTTTAACGGGATTTTTTCATTTTTATTGAAAAATAAAAGTGTCATAAGCTATCATAAATTATCAGGTGTTTTCAACCGATTTTGCGTATGATTTGCGTATGAAAATGCGTACGGTAAAAAATAGTGTCTTCTGCTAAGTTTTTTTTGCGTAAATTTAATATTTTACATAGGACTATATGCTTAAAAAGTATATGGTCCTCTTTTTTATTTTGGAGGTGGTGTAGTAATCACTTTTGCAAAGGAAATCCTTGACCTTATTACAGGATAACTACCAAATGACAAAGGCAGCCTTGAAAAAGGTTGCCTTTAGGAAGGAGGCTAATTATGTCAGATAATTGGGTAGTTCAAAATCTTGAAAACGCCCTTGAAACTTGGAATGACAAGCTGACAGAGATATGGTCTTTACTTACTACTTTGCCTGAAGATTTCAAAGGTGGAGGAATATGGAATGTTATCGTTGACATAAATGGAGCAGTACAGGCAATCGGTTTGGGATTACTTGTACTGTTCTTTGTTGTCGGTATGGTAAAGACCTGTGGCTCATTTACGGAAGTTAAAAAGCCTGAACACGCTCTTAAGCTCTTTATCAGGTTTGCTATTGCAAAGGGTATGATTACCTATGGTATGGAGCTTATGCTTGCAATATTCAATATCGTTCAAGGCACGATTTCAAAAATAATGACAGCATCAGGCTTGGGCAGTAGCACAAGCACAGTCCTACCTGATGAAATGGTAACTACCATAGAAAACTGTGGCTTTTGGGAGAGCATTCCACTATGGGCAGTAACTCTTATTGGAAGCCTGTTTATTACGGTGTTATCATTCATTCTCATAATGTCTGTATATGGCAGATTTTTTAAGCTTTATATGTATTCAGCACTTGCACCTATTCCACTTTCAACATTTGCAGGTCAGCCTACTGAAAATGTCGGCAAGTCATTCATTAAGAGTTATTGTGCAGTATGCCTTGAGGGTGCAGTAATCATTCTTGCCTGCATAATTTTCTCATTGTTTGCATCAAGTCCACCTGTTGTCGATACAAGTGCAGCAGCAGTAACACAGGTATGGAAGTATGTCGGAGAGCTTGTATTTAATATGCTTGTGCTTGTCGGTGCAGTTAAGATGTCAGACAGAATTATACGAGAAATGATGGGATTGTAATTTCAAAATTCAACATCCTTATCCTTTTTTTGTTGTTGACTTTTTTTATAGTTATTGTATAATAAATATAGAATTTGCAGATAATAACAGCAAAACAGATATATAAAAAGGTGTTGATATTATGAAAAGAGACGTTTTAACTAAACTTATTGATTGGAAGAATAAGGATAAAAGAAAGCCCTTAATTGTTAATGGCGTAAGGCAATGTGGTAAAACCTTTATTCTTGAAAGCTTTGCAGATACCTGTTACGAGGATAAGGCATATTTTAACTTTGAGAAGGACAGTTCTTTAGCAGAAATATTTGAAAACAACTATGATACCGAAAGAATTATTCTTGAATTATCCTTAGTTCACGGTAAGGCTATAAAGCCTGAAAGCACTCTTGTTATTTTTGATGAAATACAAGAATGTAGTAGAGCAATAACCTCACTTAAATATTTTTGCGAGAATGCACCTCAGTATCACATTGCTTGTGCGGGCTCACTTCTCGGTATTCATCTTAAGAAAACCTCGTTTCCTGTTGGCAAGGTTGACTTAATTACTATGTATCCAATGAGCTTTTCTGAATTTGTAAGAGCTATGGGAGAAGAAATGCTTGCTGATTTCATTGATGATTACAGTAGAGGGACAAAGATTCCTGAAGCAGTTGGAAATAAATATACTGCACTTCTAAAGCAGTATTATGTCGTTGGTGGTATGCCTGAGGCTGTGCAGGCGTGGTGCGATACAAAAGATATTGGAAGGGTAGAGGATATTCAGCAGACCATTATTGACAGCTACGAACACGATTTTGCAAAGCACGCAGATATCAAGGATTTTCCAAAGCTGACTGCAATATGGAAGTCTATACCCGAACAGCTTGCAAAGCCAAATAATAAATTTATATTCAGCCATGTAAAAAAAGGCTGGAGGGCTAAGGATTTAGAGGATGCTCTGTTATGGCTTGTTAATGCCGGTCTTGTGTACAAGGTTTGTAAAATAGAAAAGCCTTATATGCCTTTGTCAGCATACAAGGATGATACAGCCTTCAAGCTGTATTTAGCCGATGTAGGTATTCTTCGTAAATTATCAAGGCTTCCTGCCAGTGTAATAATTGATTCATCACCCATATATACAGAGTTCAAGGGTGCATTGACCGAAAATTTTGTTTTGAACGAGCTTGTTAAGTCAAGCGATGATGACATTTATTATTGGGTATCAGGTAATCAGGCAGAGGTTGACTTTATAACTCAATGTGGGGTAAGCATTGTTCCGATTGAGGTTAAAGCAGAAAAGAATGTCAAGGCTCGTTCTCTTGCTGAATATCGAAAAAAATATGAGCCTGAATATTCAGTTAAAACATCAATGAAAAATGATACAAGTGGTAAGGAAGTTCTAAATGTTCCACTTTATCTTATCTCAAAGCTCAATCAAATAATATAACTCAACTAATCGTCACTTTAATAGTGGCGATTTTTTATGTCCAAATTTAAGGAGGAACTTATGGAAGTACGAATCAATAAGGAAATCCGAGATTACACAGAGGCTGTATTCTTCGGATTGAACATCAGACAGTTAATATTTTCGGGACTTGCCTGCGGCGTAGCTGTGGGCATTTATTTTGGCTTGAGAAAGCCTTTGGGTACAGAGGTTGTATCGTGGCTCTGTATTCTTGGTGCAGCACCCTTTGCAGCACTCGGCTTTATCAAGTATCACGGTATGACAGCAGAAAAAGCATTGTGGGCTTGGATTAAGAGCGAGCTTCTTATGCCTAAAAGACTTGTTAGCAAGCCTACTAATGCGTACTATGATGTGTTTACCGACACGATAAAGAAATCACAAAAGGAGGCAATTAAAAATGCTGAAAACTCTTAAAGCAATTCTCAAAAGAGATAAGGAGAAGTTCTCTGTCCCAAAGAAAGTTCAGGATACTATCCCTGTTGAAGCAATTTACCCTGACGGTATTTTCAGACATTCGGGAAATAAGTATTCAAAATCATATCAGTTTAGTGACATCAACTTTGCTGTTCTCAGCGAGGATGAAAAGGAAGCAGTATTTTATGACTATCAGGAAATACTCAATGGCTTTGATACTGCTGCCACTACAAAGCTCACTATCAATAATCGCAAAATCAATAAGGCAGAATTTGAGGAGAATATCTTACTTCCTATGAGAAATGACGGACTTGATTATCTCAGAAGTGAGTATAACGAGATGCTCACTCAGAAGGTAGCAAGCTCTAATGCTATCATTCAGGAAAAGTATGTTACTATCTCAATTAACAAGAAGAATGTTGACGATGCAAGAACATACTTTGCAAGAGTAGGTGCAGAGCTTTCATCTCGCTTCAAAAGAATAGGTAGTGTTATCACACCTCTTTATGCAGAGGAAAGACTTAAGATTGCACACGACTTCTACCGAATTGATGACGATAGTCCATTTCACTTTGATATTAAGAACTCTATGCAGAAAGGATATAGTTTCAAGGATGAAATTTGTCCTGATTCAATGGAGTTCAATAAGGACTTCATCAAAATCGGAGATAAGTATGTTAGAGCCTTTTACCTTCAGGAATATTCCTCAGGTGTAAGGGATGACTTTCTTGCTTCACTTGTCGGCATTAACAAAAACCTTATGCTCTCTATCGATGTTTCTCCTATTCCTATGAGCGAGGCTATCAAGGAAGCAGAGAGCAAGTTACTCGGTGTTGAAACAAATATCACAAATTGGCAGAGAAAGCAGAACTCAAATAACAATTTCTCGGCTACCGTTCCTTATGACCTTGAACAGCAGAGAACGGAAATGAAATCATTTCTTGATGACCTTACAAGCAGGGATCAGAGAATGCTCCTTGCAGTTATCACTATGGTAATTACTGCTGATAGCAAGAAGCAACTTGACGAGGACACAGAGGAGCTTATGAATGTTGCAAACAGCGTAACAAGTAAGCTCACAACGCTGACATTCCAACAGTTAGAGGGACTTAATACTGCAATGCCCTTCGGAGTAAGAAAGATTGATGTATTCAGAACATTAACTACCGAATCACTTGCAATCTTTATTCCGTTCAATGTTCAGGATGTATTCCACGAAAAAGGCATTTACTATGGTATCAATCCTCGTAACAGTAATCTCATCATTGCTGACAGAACAGGACTTCTTAATGGTAATTCTTTCATTCTCGGTGTATCCGGTGGTGGTAAGTCCTTTACTGCGAAGATGGAAATTATCCTCAGAGCGTTGGCAAATCCTGATATTGATGTTATTCTCATTGATCCTGAGAGAGAATACAAGAAGCTGACAGATATTCTGCACGGACAGCACATTGTCATTTCTGCAAATTCAAATAATCATATCAATGCTATGGATATGAATAAGAGCTATGGTGAGGGTGTAAATCCTCTTGCAGATAAATCACAGTTCATTATGTCCCTTTGCGAACAGATACTCGGCTCCACAAATATCAAGCCTGAATATCAATCGATTATTGACAGATGCTCACTCAGCGTATATCAGGAGTTTATCTCAAACGGATATAAAGGTAAGGTGCCTACGCTCTATGACCTTTATGATGAACTTCTCAAACAGCCTGAGCCTGAAGCAAAACAACTTGCACTTGCAGTTGAGCGTTTTGTAACAGGCTCTCTTAATACTTTTGCACAGAAAACTAATGTTAATGTAAACAACAGAATTGTTTGCTATGACATTCTTGAGCTTGGTAAAGACCTTATGCCTGTCGGTATGCTTGCTATCCTTGATAACATTCTTAACAGAATAACATCAAACAGAGAGAAAGGCAAAAAGACCTTCATTTTCATTGATGAGATTTATCTTCTCTTTGAGCATCCGTATAGTGCAATCTTCCTTCAGAAGTTATGGAAACGAGCAAGAAAGTATGGCGCCTGCATCACAGGTATCACACAGAATGTTGAGGATCTGCTTCAAAGCCATACTGCAAGAACAATGCTTGCAAACTCAGAATTTATTGTAATGCTCAATCAGGCTGCTGAGGACAGAGCAGAGCTTTCAAGACTTCTCCATATTTCCGATGCAGAAGCAAAGTATATTGAAAATGTAAAGGCAGGTCACGGACTTATCAAGATCGGCAGTTCAATGGTGCCGTTTGAAAACGACTTCCCGAAGAACACTCAGCTTTACAAGATTATGTCCACAAAGCCCGGAGAAGAAATTTAACAAAGGAGTAAATCAATGAAAAGAATAATCGGTGTTCTTTTCGCTATGGTGTTGGCTGTGATATTCGCAGTCAGCACCTTTTTCATTATTCAGTATTACAAAGCCTATGACACCGAGCGGGAGGTCTTTGAGGTAATCGCAGAGAAATATGAGAATACAGATAATGAAGAAGCAAATAGCGAAGATAACGGACTATTAACTCTATACGAACAAAACAATGACCTTATAGGATGGATAAAGATTGATGGCACAAATATCAATTATCCTGTTATGCTCGGCGAGTATTACCTCAAGCATAATTTCAAAAAGCAATACTCAGATTATGGTGTGCCTTTTGTTATCGGTGGCATTACAGATAACACCATAATCTATGGTCATAATATGAAAACAAAAACAATGTTTTATGACCTGACAAGGTACTCAGATATTGAGTATTACAAAAAGCATAAGTATATCGAGTTCAGTACTCTTGATAGTAAGAGAACTTATGAAATTGTTTATGTTTTTAAGACTATTGCATACTCAAATCAAGGCTTTGATTACACCAAATACAGCAATTTCAATACACCTGATGACTTTAACATATTCACAGAGAAATGCTCAAATTTAGCCTTGTATGACACGGAAATGAGCGTTGAGTACGGGGATAAACTTATCACTCTTTCAACCTGTGAATATTCAAGGAATAATGGCAGGTTTGTTGTAGTTGCAAAGGAAGTGATTTAATGGCTGACTACAAAAAGGTTTCTAAGAATATCAAGAGATTTGACCGAGCAAGGTATGCAGGTGCGAAGGTAAACACCGTAGCAAATCAATCCAAGAACAGAGTGAAAAAGAATACTGCACCTGTTCAGGAGGATACACCTGAAGAATATGCAAATGACAGAATGTTTGAGTATGGAACTCAGGCTACTGAAGATGTTGCATATTATGGTAATCGCATAAGTAAGAAGGCTACTGAAAATACAGTTGATAACATCAAGAAATACAAAATTAAAAAGCCTCTCGTGAGATTGAAGAGAAAAAAGCAAGAGAGGTCGTTAATGATGTTAAAGTTGTTGACGAGCCTGTTGCACCTAATGGCTCTACAAGGCCTCAAGGCTCTGTAAAAGCACCTAAAACCGTTAATGGCAACAAGGTAATGAATGATACAAAAAACATAGAAAAGACCACACAAGAAGCCTCTAAAAAAGCATATCAGGCTACTAAAAATGCAAAGAACGCAGAGAAAGCAGGTAAGGCTGTCAAGGAGGGTACAAAGAAAACTGCCGAGTTTATAAAAAAAGCTGCTGTTGCTACAAAGAATGCTGTTAAAGCAATTATTGAAGGTAGCAAGGCTCTTGTATCTGCCATTATTGCAGGTGGCTGGGTATCGGTTATCATTATTATAGTAATCGTTCTTGTTGCTGCTGTTGGTGCCTCCGTTTATGGCATATTTTTCTCAAGCGAAGATAATGGCAACGGAATGACGATCAACACAGTTATTCAGGAAATCAACAATGACTATGAGGATGAGATTGACAGAATAAAGACAAGCAATACTTATGACACCTTTGAGATAAATGGTGGCAGGTCAAACTGGAAGGATGTTCTTGCAATATATTCAGTTAAGACAACTACTGATCCTACATCACCTCAACAGGTTGCAACAGTTGACGAGAACACAAAGGCCTTGCTTTCTAAAATCTTTTGGGATATGAACACGATTACATCAAGCATCAGCACCCGAACGGAAACAAGAAAAAAGGAAGAAACAGACGAGGATGGCAACAAGACCACCGTTACAGAGGAAGTAACAATTACTGTTCTTGACATCAACATAACGAGTAAAACTGCCTCTGAAATGGCAGACAAATACAATTTTACAGATGAGCAGAAGGCATATCTCAATGACCTTATTGACGACAAGAACAATGATTTATGGAACTCACTCATATTCGGTCTGAATTTATCCGGCAGTAACATTGATATTGGCTCATTAACCTTTGAGAACGAAGAAGCTGACGATGTGCAGAAAAAGATTGTTGCTGTTGCTACAAACTCAGAGGCTTATTCTATTTCTGCTCGGTCTGGCTATTGTCAAGCGTGGGTGGCAGATGTTTACCAAGCATCAACGGGCAAAAGACCATCTGCCCATTGTGCTATTTGTGCAGGCGAACAATGGGGAGTATCTTCTGATTGGAGTAAAATTACTGTCGGTGCTGCTGTGTATGCTTACGCCTCTAACCCTTACGGTCATGTTGCAATTTATATCGGTAACGGAACAGTAATTCATAACCTTATGGGAACTGTAACTGTTCAGAGCCTTGAGAGCTTCGTTAAAGGCTTCCACGCTTTCGCTTGGGGATTTGAAGGATAGTTTATATTACAACTAAATGGCTTTTACCAATATAAAAGAGGTTGTAAAAAACAGCTGAAATAAAATCCAGGATTCACTTTTTTGTGAGTCCCGGTTAATTTTTGTTGAAATTAGACTGATGTTTGATTTTTTGTGAAAAAATGTTGTTTTTTGGATATAGCAAACCAAAGGTGTGGAGATTTACACCTTTGATGTTAAAAGCTTTTTAGTTTTTCTATGCTGCTCGTTGTTGTAATTGGCTTTTCAAATGATATTTGTGTAGGCTCCGTTCCATTTGATTGTTCCAAATGCGCCCTCAGCTTGAATGCTCCTGTTCATACGAAGTAATGCACCTTTTGTGCTGTTGAGATTGATCAAAACTTCTTGATGAAAGCTTGGCAATTCTTCGTTGAACCTACAATTCTGTTGCCTTTAGCTTTACAGCATTTCTCTTTATGTTTGCAGTTTGTACAGTCCTCGCATTGATAAAACTCTTTACCGTGTTCTTCACAGTATAGATAATTGTTGAAGTTTCCACATCCTGCAAAAGCCACATAAATCTGATGTCGTTATTACAAAGTCTTTCTATTTCTCTTGTTGACACACAGCCAAATTCCATAAATGCAAACAGTATTACTTTCAGCAAGATTTCACTATCATATCTTTTGCAACCTATCCTGCTTTCCTTAAAGGCAAGATGTTTATTTAGGTCAATATGATCAAAAGACTCACATAATGTATCTACCGGATCGGAAATTTTTATCTTTTTTGTAATTTCCAGTGGTAATTTTAGTTGATATGGCGTACAATATCTTTCAGTGATTTTTGTTTTCATTTTTAACTACATTATATCACTAAAAAGACTGCATTCCTACCTTTTGGAAAGAATGCAGTCGTTTTTTTATTCGACTGTTTTTTTACAGCACCTATTTTTATGCCCGAATACTGCTTTTTACAGCGGTATTCGGGTACTTTTTCTTTGCCTCAAAATCTTGTGAGAGTTTTTGAGAGATTCTAAGAGACAGCAAATTTCAAAATTCCAAAGTCATTTTAGTGCGATTTAGGGCATTTATGACTGAGACTTTTGAGAGACATTGCTCAAATTAAAATCGTAACACGAATTGGAATGAGCAAAAAATTTGAGAGACATTTCAAAAAATAAAAAGAGCTTAAAGTAATAAAACTTTAAACCCTCACTTTAAGTTTGCCTTTTTATATTGTTTATCCATCAAAAATGCAAAGGTAATTACTTAAATTTTATTTGCTAATATTAGATTTTTAAGTTAATATACACAAAAATAGTTACCAAATCAATTCTTGATAGAATGATTTTTTTCGTAGAGTATCTAACTCTACGATAATCTCTATGGTTACATTTTACATTTTGCGTTTAAATTTGTCAATATGTAAAATATAAAAACATTTTTGGAGGTTTTATGATGAAAAACAAAAGTTGTTTTGAGTATTGGTTATTAGGGTGGTTGGATTACAAACATGCAATAGTAAAAAATTCTACATATATGAAATACAGGAATTCAATTAATAAACACATTATACCTAAGTTAGGATCGTTTGACATTAAAATTCTTGATAATAACATTGTTCAAAGATTCATCAATCAAAAGCTTTCTGCTGAAAAATGTAGTCTGTCACCAAAGAGTGTTAGAGAACTTGTAAACATAATAAAAAACACACTTGCTTACGCTGAAAACTATGGTTTCCAAAGCAAGTGCAAGTGCGAATTATTAATTGTACGAAATAGTTTTAAGCCAATTAGAGTGCTTAATAAAAATGAAGAAAAAGCTCTATTAAATACATTGGAAAGTGATATCAATATATTTAAGTTGGGTATACTAATTAGTTTGTTAACAGGTGTTAGGATTGGTGAACTCTGTGCATTAAGATGGGAAGATATTGATTTTAAGGAATGTTTGATAACGGTTAATCGTACTATGCAACGTGTTCAGGTTGAAGGAAAAGATAATAAAACAGAAATCATAATTACTACACCAAAAACAAATGCATCAATTAGACAAATTCCAATCCCTAAAATGTTAGTTGATTATATCATTGGTTTTAAATCTTCTAATGATCAATATATTTTAACCAATAAAAATGGCAATTACATTGAGCCACGTGTTATGCAATATAAATTCAAAAAGTATATCCAAATCGCTGGAATATCTGACGCAAATTTTCATGCTTTAAGACACACTTTTGCAACAAGATGTATTGAAGCAGGGGTTGATGTTAAGGTATTAAGCGAAGTACTTGGGCATTCAAATGTGAATATTACTCTTGATAGATATGTTCATAACTCTATAGATTATAAAAAAGACAATATTGAAAGATTTAATGATTACATATTAAGTTTTTCGCAGAGTTAGATACTCTACGAAAATCGTATCTATATTATAAACGTAAAAATAAATTTGGAGGTATTAAAATGGGATTATTAGGAAGTATATTGGGTTCGGTTGCAGAAAGCATATCAGAAAGTGTAAAAGATTCATCTGATTCAAAATATATTGATGAATTAAGACCAAAGATGATGAATTCAGCGATTGCAAATGATTTCGAAGCGTGGTTTAGAGCACAACTTGAGACAAAGCCGTTTTTGTATTCTCAACATAATTTTTATGATAGTTGTGAAAGAATTGTAGGCGTAGATGATGATGGCGTTTTTATTTTCTTTGAAATTGAAAAAGCCGATTATAGAGATGAAGTATCTTGTAATTTTGCTACAACATTAGGATATATGCCACTTAGTGCAAATGGTCTTATGTATTCAAATGGAAAGCCTGCAACTGAAAGAGTGCTTATTAAAACCTTTGCAGAAGTCGTAAAAGAAAAAATAAAGAATGTTTTAGATCAGTGCCAAGGAGATTTTAATTTCGGCTTTATTGAATATGATGATGGCACAGATAAAAATGGTAGTTATATGGATCGTATTGCCCAAAGAGCAGAAGCTGCAGCTTGGGGCGAATCAGCAAAATTAGAACAAATAGCTGGTTTTAGATACAATGTGCCTAAACAAGCTCAAAGATCGGCCTTTTAGTGTTGTATTGCAACACTATCTGTAATTATGTGCTTTAGGAGAATACGGTATGGGCTATTTTAGACCGTCTAATTATCAAATAAAAAATGCCATTAATGAAATTTGCAGATATGAAGGTATTTATGTTGGCGATAATTATGTTATTAAAGATCATGGCAATTATGTTGAAATAAATATAGATGCCGACAATGCTAAGGGCCATGTTAGTTATGATTTGTATTTCGACGAAAACGGAAAACTTGAAAGATGGGAAGAACATAGATAAAATCGTTAAGGAGAATATAGATTGAGTTTTGATGATGTATATGATAATCCAACGCTATTTGAAGCAGAACACCAAGTTACATCGTTAGATCTAACATTTTGGAGTTCAATTGTTTCAAAGTTAAAACCAAAATGTATTCTTGACGTTGGTTGTGGAACTGGCAGAATAGCACGTGCTATACTTAATCAAGTGGAACATTATTGCGGAATAGATTTATCTAAAAAATTTGTAGATTATTTTAAATCTATTAATAATTCTGAAGCGGAAATAGTTAACGGTGACATATTTGATTATGATTTTTCATGTAAATTTGATTGTATAATTCTTCCGGAAAATTTTATTGCGCAAATCGAAAGTGGTACTTTGCTTGAAATTTTATTCAAGAAACTTGAAAATTTGTTGGATAATGACGGAGTCATTGTTGTCGATTATTATAATCCACAGTTAAGATTCTTGGATAATAAAATTGAAAATATTCATTGTTATGATTTTATTTATGAAAACGAACTGATTAGCACTTTCGAAACGCACAAATATAACGCTTTAAAACAGATTAATTTAATTGAGAGAAAGTATTATCTTAACAATAAACTAATCAAAAAAAGCAAACTACCAATAAGAGTATATTTCCCAAGAGAATTAGAATACATTATCAAAAAGTCTAATCTCAAAATTAAAAATAAATTTGGAGATTACAATTTCAATGAGGTGAATGAATTTTCGCCTCAATTGATATACTGTTTAGAACACAGTTCTTAAATTATAACGAAAGGAGATTAATAGGAATGTTCAATATCAATATGGCTGAATTAAAACTTTTAAAGGCTAAAACATTTTGTGATATTGGTAATTCTGCAACGACTGTTTGCTTAGCAATGGAACCTAACTGTGGTTGCGGCGCAGGTGGAAATTGTGCTAGTTCTTGCGTTAGCGGTTGTGCAGAAAGAGGTTAAGATTAAAAGGGCTGGTGTTCCAGTCCTTTTAATATATAGATATAGTTGAGTAAATGAGGAAGAAAATGAAGAAAACAATTATGCTGACTATAACAGAAAAGTGCAATCTTGCATGCACATATTGTTATGAGCAGAATAAAACTTTAAAAAAAATGAGTTATGATACTGCGGTTAATATTTTAAAAAAAGAACTTTCTGCAGATGACGAATACGATGAATGCGAAGTGCAATTTTTTGGTGGAGAACCATTTTTAGAATTCTCGCTTATTAAGTCTGTTTGTGAATTTATTTGGGATAACAACTGGAGAAAAAAGGTTAATTGTTTTGCAACAACAAATGGTACTTTAGTACATGGGGAAATTAAGGATTGGCTTGTTGAAAACAAAAATAGGTTTACTTGTGGATTAAGTTTGGATGGATTACCGGAAGCACATAATATTAATAGGAGTAATTCATTTGAAAAAATTGATTATCAGTTTTTTCTTGATACATGGAAAAATCAATATGTTAAGATGACCATTTCGCCTGAAACCTTAAAAATGTTAGCAGATGGAGTTATATATTTGCATGGTTTAGGTTTTGATATAGATAACAATTTAGCTTATGGCGTGGATTGGTCTGATGAAAAGTATATTACAATTCTTGAGCAACAACTAAAAATATTATCTGATTTTTATATTGAAAATCCTAAAATTTTGCCTTGTAGAATGTTAAATCTAAATATTGAAAATGTTGCCTCTGACTCGAAAATCAAAAGATGGTGTGGTGCTGGAAAAGGTTTAAAATCGTATGACACTATGGGAAGGTTATATCCATGTCAAATGTTTACCCCTTTGTCAAATGCTAAGATTGATTATGAAGAAATATTAAAGATTGATTTTAGCGAAGAAAACACGATTGATAAAAAGTGCAAGGATTGTGCTATATATAATATTTGTCCGACTTGCTATGGACATAATTATAGTGCAACAGGATCCATAAGCAAACGGGATGAATCATTATGTAAGTTAACTCAAATAAGTACAAAAGCCATTGCATATTTGTGGTTTAAAAAGCTTGGTCGATACAGTAGAGAAGAACTTGGAATATCCGATTCAAAGGCAGTAATTTTAATAAACGCAATTGAGAAAATTGCACTTTGGGAAAATCAAGAACAAACATAAATCAATCTTTGATTTTTTTACTTGATTTTCAAAAAGGGATATATTTTCGAATATCATTCATCAAAGTATAGACCATAAAATAATAATTTAAATAGGTTTTCTTTATTCTTCCTTGATTTTATGCGCTCTTTTAGGATGTTTTATGTTCAATTTGAATTGGACATAAAAATAAAAAACAATATATCTGAATCCTTTTGTCCAAATAAAACCATTGCGATAATACTTGATATGCACCCCAAAAGTGTCTAACTTTTGGGGCGCATATCATTTTACAGCCCCTTTTTTGTTTTTTTATTGTAAATAGCATTATGAAAGTTTCAGTAGTAGGTTCAAGAACAATTAAAATTACAAATATGGGTAAGTATCTTCCAGACGACATAACAGAAATTATTTCCAGTGGAACAAAAGACGTTGATACATCTGCAAGAGAATATGCTTTGCAAAACAACATAAAATTAACAGAGATATTACCTGATTTGATAAGTATGGTAGGGTAGCACCATTAAAGAGAAACGATATTATCGTTGATAGTTCAGATATAGTCATTGCATTTCGGAATGGTAAATCAAGAGAAACAAAATATGTCATTGATTATTGCCATAAAAAACATAAAAATTTACGAGTTTACATATGTAACAAGTAAAAGAACCCTATTTCACATAAATAGAGGGATTTTTGTTAGAAATGTGTTGACACATATTATCACATAATGTATAATAATCTTACATATTGCAACATTTTGTTGGAGGTGTCAATTTGAGAAATATTAAAACAAATATTGATAGAGAAAAATTAGTTTCTTTAATGTCAAACAATCTTCAAATATTGCGATTAAAAGTAGATGTTTCTCAAGAAGAATTAGCAGATATTTTAGGGGTTACCCGACAAACTATTTCTGCATTGGAAACAGGTCAAAGAAATATGTCATGGACAATTTTTTTGGCATTAGTTTTGCTCTTTTTAAAAAATAAAGACACAAAGCATTTAATGATTGCATTGGGAATATATACAAAAGAATTAAATGAATATTTGAGTTTGTGAAAAGAATATCAAAGTAATGAATATAAAAGCCTATTGGAAGATTTCTTGTTTGTTTATGTCAAAATCCAGACTATTAAAAAAAGATTAGATTTGGTAAAAATATCGATCAAGAATTATCAAAATCAATAACTAATAAACTAAGTGCATTTGTAAAAACAACGAGAGAGAAAGATTAGAAAAACAAAAAGATATACAAAAGAGAAAATGGCAATTTGAAAGCAAATGTCAACATTGTGGTGGTGATTTTAATAAGTCTATTTGGGAAATAAAATGCAAAAAATGTAGGAAAAAAAGATTATTAAGGATTGAAATTATTAAGGATTAAAGTTTTTAAGGAGATAAATATTATGAAAGCAATGTTTGAAGTAATTAAATATGAAGGTGATAATAGTACATTAGTGTATAAATATCCTGTTGAGGATTTCAACACTAAATCAAGACTTGTTGTTCAGCAGGCTCAAGAAGCAATTTTCTATTACAAAGGTCAGATGGCAGATCGCTTTGATGTTCCTGATACATACGTATTGAATACACAAAATATCCCAATTTTAAGAGGTCTTGTAAATCTTCCTTTTGGTAAGGAGTCACCATTCCACGCTGTAATTTACTTTGTTAATAAAACTGAGCAAATGAATAACAGATGGGGAGTAGGCGATATTCCGTTCATTGACAAATCATACCCAATTCCGTTAAAGACAGGCATTAGTGGTGAATATTCATTTAAAGTTAATGATGTAGTTGTTTTTATGAACAAACTTGTTGGCACACTTTCTGAATTTACCGGTGCAAAACTTAAAGAAACGCTTGACTCTTTTTTGAAGGCAAGAATAACTCATCATCTTTCAAATTTCTATAAAGACAATGAGATTGATCTGTTCACCATTGAAACAAATATTGAAATTATTGCTAATTTTCTTGAAACAAAAATCAGAGATGATTTTTATGATTATGGTATTGAAATTACAAAGTTTATTGCAACAAATATCGTAAAGCGAGAGGAAACTCCTGAATACAAACGCTACTATGAATTTAGAACTCAGCAACTCTCAATAATTGATATTCAAAATCAAGGTGCTCGTGATCTTGCAGCAGCAGAGCAAGCTAAACAGGTAGCAATAAAGCAAAAAGAAGCAGATGTTACTGTTCAACAAATGCAACAGGATACCGATGCTCGTGGTGTTGTTGTTGATTCTAATGCTCAGGCAATTAAAAGACAGCAAGAAGGATATACTTACCAGCAGGAAAGAGGTTTTGATGTTGCCGAGAGAACTGCTGAAAATGAAGGGGTTGGCAATTTTGCTTCTGCAGGTATGGGTATTGGCGTTGGAATGGGCGTTGCCGGAGTGGCAGCAGGTGCAGTTGGTAGTATGTATAATGATGCACTTAATGCAATTAACACTACAAATTCTCCAGAACAAGAACCTTCATCAAAGCAAGTCGAAAATGGTTATAATGGCGTAGGTCTAGACGATATTGACAACAATAACGTTCAAGCTGATGACAATTCCTCGCAGGCTCGAAGCAAAAAAGAAAGGCTTAGGGAACTTAAGGAGTTGTTTGATGAAGAATTAATCGATGAGGCTGAATATAAAGAAAAGAAGGCTGCAATCCTTGCAGAAGTATAATAGTTACAGAAAAGGGAAAACATTATGTCTGTAGTTTATAAGTGTAAAATTTGTGGTGGAGAGATACAGCCAAATGAAGATGGTCGCATCGGAAAATGTTTGTATTGTGGAGCTGTTCAGACATTACCAAAAGAGAAAGACGATAAGGTAAGTAATATTTTAAATCGTGCTAATGACTATCGACTCAACTGTGATTTCGATAGAGCTATATATGAGTACGAGAAGGTAATGGAACTCGATGAAACCGAGCCTGAAGCTCATTGGGGATTGTTTTTAAGTAAATATGGTGTTGAATATGTTAAAGACAATATGACTTTTTCATACAAACCAACATTGCATAGAATTTCATCAATATCCGTCTTTGATGATGTTGATTATCAGGCAACAATCAAATATGCTTCAGACATTTCTGCAATTCAATACAAACAAGACGCAGAGAATATCGAAAATGTTATGAAAGAGCTTTTATTGATTTCAACTAATCAAGAGCCCTACGATATTTTCCTAAGCTATAAAGAACTTGATGATGTTACAAGACAAAGAACTATTGATAGTAATTTGGCATACGAGTTATATAATGCCTTAACAGCTCAAGGATATAAGGTTTTCTTTGCTCCTAAATCGTTAGGCGTTGGTCTGTATGAGCCAAAAATTTATTCTGCAATAATAACCTCAAAAGTAATGATTGTATTAGGTACACAGCCACAATATTTCAATGCAGTATGGGTTAAGAATGAATGGTCCCGATTTGCTGAACTTGTTGAAAATGGCGAAAACAAGGTAATAATTCCTGTGTTTAGGGATATGGAGGCAAATCAACTTCCTTCAAGAATTGCTAAATATCAGGCTTATGATATGTCAAATATAGAATTTTTACCATCTATTTTGAATGTCATATCTCAATCAGTTAGCAAGAATAGTAAAGTTGCTTATAATAAAGATGCTTCTGCTGAAGATGTTTATTTAGAGAGAGGATTTTTGGCATTAGAAGATGGCAATTTTTCGCAGGCTGATTCTTTCTTTGAAAATGTCTTAAATTTGAATCCTCATAATTCGCAAGCGTATTTCGGAAAACTGATGGTCGAAATGAAAATTACTAAGCAAGAGCAGATCCTCACTTCTCCCAAGAATTTAAGCGAATATAAAAACTTTGAGAAAGCTGTACGCTTTGCAGATTATCAGTTAAAGACGACTCTACTTAAGTATGAGGAAGATGTGAGTTTTTCTCTTAATCAGATTAAATACACAAAATGTGTTGAAGAATTAAAAAATGTAGTCACCAAAGAAGGCTTGATTAAAGCAAAAGAATCATTTTTGGAATTAGGTGATTTCAAATCTTCTACTGATTATGTCTCAAAAATTGATGAAACACTTAAGGAGTATGAAATCAATGAAAGTCAAATGATGGAAGTGAACAAACAAATCATTAAACTGACACAGGAAAAAGTAAACGCTCAAAATAAAAAGACTAAGAGTGCAGATTCAAGCATATTTACAATATTGCTAATGATTGCGGGTGTAATTGCTGACATTGTTTTTTTCATTATGTGTGTTGCTGATGGTGCTGATAATATCATAGGAGGAATTTTATTGTGTCTTTTGTATCTTGCAATTGGAGAAGCTGTTTTATTTGGAGTTGGAAGATTGCTTGATATTACGATTGGTAAACTTCTTATGGTTATTATCAATTCTGGAAAAAACGCAAAATATAGTGGAAGAGTTCGTAATGTCGATGATCAAATTCAAAAATTAGAAAAAGAAGTTTCAAATCACCAAATGAAAAGCACTCGGATCATTTCTAAGGTTAAAAGCTTGTAATTTTTTCAATTTGAAATTTAGATTTAATGAAGTGAGAAATGAAAAGCCAACTTCAATAGTTTATTAAGTTGAATAGAGGAAACGTTATGTTTGAAAAAATCTTAAAATTAGGTAACGGAAAATATGTAGGTTGCAATGTTTTTGAGGTGTCATCTGTTCCTACGAACAAAATGATTTCTGATGATGAAAAAAACTCGTTTGATATTGTTGGCAATTCGTTTAACAGGCTCGTCTCGGAACTTCATAAAATTTGCAACGCTAATGAAACTGCTATTGAAATTTTATGGATAGGCGAAGAAGTGAAAAATCAGACCTTTAAATCAAAGGTACACATTTATATCATTTTGAGATGTATAGGTGCTGATTCTTTGTGGATCGAACAGGAATTATGCGAATTGCAAGAAACAGTAATGTCATCACTTAACAAATTAAGATATGCAACTAAAAATGTTGAAATCGTTGGAACTGATTTTTCTAATTTGGTAAAATCCGTTGATTGTTCAGGGATGTATTCGTTCGTTAAGCGAGAAGGAATTGTTGGAAATTCCTTCTCCAATGGTGGATATTATAGCTGGAATATTTTGAACTCAAAATCCTCTGACGATATGAGTGGATTTGTTTCAGAATTAAGCAAATATACAAATTGTGCAGTATCTTTTCAAATAATCCCAACAGTTTTATCAAGGGAGGAAATCAACTCTTTGAACGAAGTGTCAGCAATGTATCAGCAGGCATTAAGTGGTTATTTGAACAACGGAAGAATGTTAAGAGATGAAAGCGTACAAATTCCGTTAAAATCAATTCAATACAATCTTTCAAATTGTGAAAAGCCTTTATTTTATTATGGAATATGTGTGTTCGGAAACCAAAATACAATTAAACTTATCTCGGCTAAATTAAATTCATTGCTTAATTCGGGACAAGAAGAAGTTTCTGAATCAAATCCAATTTGTCTTGATTTATCAAAGGAAGAAATAAGCTTAAGCAATCACTTCTTTATGTATCCCTGGATTATAAACAACGCTCTTGTCAACAAGTATAGAGAACCGACATTTAAACAGGTTTCTCAAAGTCTTTTATTGTCAAAAATGCCATACATAATGACAAGTGATGAGCTTAATGTTTTCTTCAGATTACCGATGTATAAGAAAACTATGCCAACATTGACTCAAAATAAGTCTGCCGGTGAAGCAGAGCAATTTTCTGAGGAAATCATAGGAGAAAATACAATTAAATTTGGAAGGCTAATTTCTGATGATGGAGAAAATGTTGAGATTGGATGCCCATTAAAATCGTGGACTCAGCACGCTTTAATTGTAGGTATGCCAAGAAGTGGTAAAACCACATTTTCAGTTAATATTCTTACCCAATTTTACAGAAAAGGAATACCTTTTTTAGCTATTGAGCCAACAAAAGCAGAATATCGAGGAATGATAGATGCTATTCCTGATTTGCAAATTTTTACTCCGGGCAATAATGCTGTTTCACCTTTTATTATCAATCCGTTTATTCCACCGAGAAATATAACGGTTGAACAATATACTCCAAGTCTTTTGAGTGCATTTAAAGCAGCTTTTTCTATGGATGGTCCGCTTGAGATGCTTTTTGCAAAAGCAATAAACAAATGTTACATAGATTATGGTTGGAAAAAAACGAGTAAATATGGCGATCCCGATGTTCAAATTTTCGGAATATATGAGTATATACTTTGTTTCAAAAAAGTAATGCAATCTATGAAATATGGTAAAGAAACTCAGAGTAATTTAGAAACTGCCGGCTTACTTCGTTTAATGAATCTTATAGAGCAAAATAGTAATATTTACGATAATATTAACACAATTCCTATTGAAGATTTATTAAGCAAGCCAACAGTTCTTGAACTCAATTCTATTGATAATCAGGAACAAAAGGCTTTGATAATTGCACTTTTGCTTTCAAGTGTTTGTGTCTATACGAAAAACAATCAAAAAGGTGATGGAGATCTCAAGAATGTTATTCTTATTGACGAGGCTCATGTGCTACTTGACGGTGGAACTGATTCTGATGTTGCCGGAAAATCAAAAGAAACAACAGTTAAAACTATTCAGAATATGATAGCAGAAATTCGCTCTTATGGTACAAGCATTATCATTGCTGATCAAATGCCTTCAAAGGTTACTAATGAGGTTGTTGCAAATACAAATGTTAAGGTTGCCTTTAGATTAACTTCTCCACAGGAAAGAAATTTGATTAAAGAAAGTACAGATATGAACGAAAGCAATGCCGAGTATCTTTCAAGGCTTGGTGCAGGTCAAGCATTTGTTTATTTTGATATGCTTAATTCGCCTCAGTTAGTTCAGAGCGAGGATACTCGTGCAAGAGATAATATTAGACTTAGTGTATCCAATGAAGAAATAATTGAGCGTTCTATGTATTGGAAGGATAAACAAAATATCTTAATTCCATATAGAGAATGTTCCTGTGCAGGTTGTAAAAATTGTTCATTTAAGATCAGAGCCGATGCAGAATTTTATTCGGAAAAATTACTAAGCCAAACGCTACCAAAAATAAACGAAAGAAAAGCTTTAATTGGTTACGCAATGCAGATAACTTCTGTTTTGAAAAAAAGAACTGAAAAATATACACCTGAAGAAATGGAAAAGCTTTGTGCTTGCACAATCGTAAAATTTATTAGAAAAGCAAGATTCAGCTTACCATACGATATCTCACAGGTAGAAATCAAAAAAATTATTGAAATTTCAAGGAGAAAATAATTATGCCTTTAATGCCAGCTAAATGTCCGGAATGTGGTGGACTTGTGGAAGTAAATAGTGAAAACAGAGCAGGCTTGTGTCAGCATTGTGGACAACCATTTGTTGTTGAGGATGCTATTAACACATTTAATAACTATTTTAATGTTACGAATATTTATAATACAACCAATCAAACAAGTCATAATTATAGTGATGGTACAACTGTAAATGTATATGAGGATACCAATAAAGATTTTGTTATTGAGG